>ERZ826146.1775-NODE-1775-length-18452-cov-10.948524_pt1 | contig 18452 bp, 19 predicted proteins | sample MGYA00519857_ERZ826146 | MGnify/ENA primary metagenome ERZ826146 (study PRJEB31778, sample SAMEA3449222) | human gut metagenome | biome: human gut; feature: human-associated habitat; material: faeces | place: United Kingdom | collected 2010/2012 ...
TCTACAATACGAAACGAATTCATAGCCATTGTAACTATATGTCACCAAATGAATTCGAACGATTGTATGAAAGAACACACACTGAGGCTGAGCTTCTGGCAGGTTAAAATGGGGAGAAATTTCTCATTTTAACTTGTACTAAATCTTGACATAGGACCAATCTTGACATAGGACCAACTTTTTCTCACCAATATTAAAATAGGCAACAGCCTCTTTAATCGTAAGAGCATATTTATCGCAAATAGGCACATTGTCCGCTCCTTTCATATGTGATAGGGGCATCTACCCCTCCACTTTCCCACGGACAGGTTTTTTCATTTTGGTCGGGGCATTTTTTCAAGAAATAAAAAAAGACCTTGAGGAGAACCCTCAAGGCCGTGTGAATTGCTTCACATTATTTTTTATCTTCTTTTGCTTTCAAGGCTTTTCTGATTTTCAAAGCCTCTTTATAATACTTTTCTTCATAATCAGTATGTTGTTTCTCTGCCCATTTCTCTGCATAGTCCAACAGGAAATGCTCTATACATGATAGCATTCTATGATGGGCTCCAAGAAATGAATCTTCCATATTGCGTTTCTTTATCTGTAATGACTTATGGTTTCCATCCTCATTTAATAATAATGATGTATAGATGTCGGATATTTCTACTTCTTTTTCTGCACGTTCCGACCCACGAATCTGTTTATCAATATCATTCATTTCTACAATTCGACTGGCATAACTGAACCAGGACATCGGTATCGCATAATAACTGTCTCCACATAATAAATCAGACCACCACGATGTATAAGAAAAGGCATTCTCCTCATCAGAATCGCCATCGTCTTCCGGCATATTTTCAACAAGACAGTTTACGGCATCTTCGGACAGACCAGTCTTCTGGCATATGTCAGCAACCTCAAGATCAGATGACATTATCTCGGACTTTCCATATAAATAATCGAGGGAACAATCCAAGATAACGCTGTATGCATACATATACTGACTCGGCACCTTCCAAGCCTCATCATATTTCTCCTGCGTTAAATAATTCTGAATGTTCCTTCTTATTGCCTCAACTTCTTCAAAAGGATTAGTATACTTTTTGTGTTCACGTATCTTTACTATTTCACGGCATCTTTTATTACTGTAGATGGCATTTGCAAGAGTTCCTGTATCTCCCATCCGCCTTGCGTCAGCAACGGTCAGCAGTCTTTTACCAAATGTATTATACTTTTCGGCTTTCTTGGACATTATCTCACCTCTTAAACGAATTACTATTCGTTATAAATATATTCATCGTCTTATAACGGTTAGTATTACGAATTGTTATTCTTTACTTTAGAATAGCACGGATGTATGATTTATACAACAAGAAAACAAATATTTCCATTCCAAAGGAGGAAACAATTATGAACACTACAGCAAACCAGATAGCAAAGATTATCTCTACACCTAACCCTTCAGCACCTATCACAACTCACGCCCTGGCAGAACTTGGTAACGGCAGTATGCAGAACGGTCTCCGAAGAATCGTTAGCTACTTCGCAGCCGAGTCAGCATCCAACTTAAGGCTCGGAAGAATACAGGGTGGCCTTGTCGGTGTAATCGGCACCGCTGCCGTAGCCGGAGGAATTGCTTTCATATACCATGAAACACAGAAAAAGCAGTTAGAAACCGAGGGCAAGATTATCCTTAACACCCTTCAGAAGTCCGCAAACAAAAACACAGTAATAGTAGAAGAAACTCCCTCCGATGATGTGACCGAAGAGTCTGATACCGATAACAACACTCCTTCCGAAAAATAGTCTCCATTCCATATACACCTCCTTTCAGGGTGCGAATCCGTAACAGGGTTCGCACTTTTTTATAAAAATAGCCCCGAGTTCACTCCCCGGGGTCATGTGTTGTTTCATATTATTTTGTAAGTTCTTTGATTTCCTTCAATGTCTGGTTGCAAGCCTCCATCTGTTTTTCCAGCAACGAAATCTTCTCGACTAATAACTGTGATACACCTACCGGCTCAGCAGTTTCTTCTTTTTCAGTAGTTGGAAGATTAGCTATAGTATAAGCTATTATGGCTCTGTAGGTTGTCGTAACAGGCTTATTTATCGCTGCTGCAATGGTTTTCAATCTATCATTAGACTCGCTTTTTATAGTAACTTTTCTCTGTACGGTTTCATTCTCCTCACCGCTTTCAATGTAATCGAGCAAATCTTCCGGGCTTCCTTTAAACCGATCAATAGCATCATTGAAGATAAAGGCATCGCGGGTCTGATTAGAATTCGTTGTCGGGTACCACCTCTCCCTTAACACCTTTGCCTGTTCATCACTTTTTTTATCAACCAATACATTAATCTGCATCTTCATCTTCTCCTTTATTATCTGTAGCCAATATACTTTCTGGCTCATTATAAATCCTCATTACTGTTTGTTTTTGTTTATCTGTGAGTTCATCAAACCTCTTGTGTTTTACACAAATTTCGTACCATGCCGTTCCCTCAATACCCCCACAATTCCCACAAGTCCGTGGCGAGATGACCTTAAAAGGATACATTCTTGGTGCGTAGTCCCAGCCTTCAGCGAATCCCTCTTCCGGGGTTAGCCAAGCCTCAGATCCACAAATTTCGCAAATATGATGCAATTTAACATCAGAATATTCCTTATCATTATCTTTTGATGGAAGCGGCAGTTTCGTTTCATTAAGAATAACTTTCAAATCATCAAGCCTCCTCAAATAATACATTATGTTTAATACCTTGTATAGCATCTTCAAGTCGCAAACTCCCAACAACCACCCCAAAGATATATGGAGCCAAGGATTCTAATAATTCTGGGATCGCCGCCGTAATAAAATCTGCAAGTTCTAACGGGGCAATTTCTATAGATAAAGAATAATCTGCAACAATCGTAGCTGTGATGTCGTATTCATCTGTTATATAAAACCGTGGCTGGATCAGATAACTTGAACCATAAACACGGCCATCCGCACCATCTTGATTTTTAGGCCACACATGAGAGTTAATGAAGTTAATCAATTTATATGCTTCAGCAAGATATTTCGAATCTGCCACAACAGATGGACCAGGCTCGGCATAATATACTCTGCCTTCAAAGGCTGTAGGATGCCAATAAATACAAGCCTCAATTCTCTCGGATGGGCTGTTGGGGTATCCACCAAAAGACATAGTCGTTCTCGATACCTCTTCGCACTCATCTTCTATATGATAAATATTATGCTCCCTAAGATAGGCAAGCATATATTCCTTAGGTGTTTTCTTAACCACTCCATTCTCCTCCTATATGACAGTATATCCATCCTGCGATCTAGTTCCAATTCTGCGAATGTTAGGAATAAGCCCAGCTGATACTTCTTCAAAGAACTTTCTGCACATCCTCGGTGAAACTGGATCTTTATCAAAAAGCCATGCTGGGGTAAATGATATCCCAGTAGGTGCATTTAACACTTTCCTCTTTAAGGTATTCTCATAATAATCGTGTTCTGTCTGATTCAATTTCATATTCAATTCCTTTCTGGGTAAATCCGCTTTACCCCGCGCTGTGTAGTTTTAGTGTTTCTGATTGTTTTCCGGCAAACAATATTATTCATGTATTGTGCCATTCAGTCCATTCGTTCTGTATAGCACATCTTATAAAGAAAATATATCACCGTTCTTTATGGCTGTCAACCCTATTTTAGAATGATTATGAATTTTATTTTTCCCCGCCCAAATCCCACATCTCTGTCCATAGGAAAGTGAAAGGAAAAATCCACTACAACTTTTCAAAAAAAATCCCGCCCAAAATCGGAAAGGATGTCCATAGGAAAGTGAAGGGATAAGAACAAACCTTTCAGGAAGACGGTGCGAATCATGGCAGACAAGACAATGGACGCTTACGAAGAGCGTGATGCTGAACTCGATGAAGAGCTGGCTGAAGTGCTTATCGCAATAAGCGTCATATCAAAAAGGCTTGCCAAGAAAATCACAGCAAAAAATATGACAAAGGAGGCAAAAGAAGATGAGTGATCTCACACTGTTACTCGATGACCTCATCAGTTATGGAAACAAACTGACTGAGACTGCACAGGCTTTGAAGGACTACTACTCCGCTCCTGCTCCTACAGAGGAAAAGGTAGAGAAACCGAAGAAGGAAAAACCTAAGAAGGAGACTCCGAAGGAAGAACCCAAAGAGGATGAGCCTAAGACCTATAAGGATGTTGAGGTCAGGGCTGCTCTCGGAGAAAAGGCCAAGGTTGAAAACAAGAAGTACAAGCCCGAGGTCAAGGCTTTGGTTGAGAAGTATTCCAATGACGGAACTTTCACAGGAATCCCGGCAGACAAGTACACCGAACTTATGACAGAACTGGAGGGGATTGGCAATGGCTAAACACGCGCTTCTCTCCGCCTCTGCCAGCAAGCAGTGGCTTAAGCTCCAGAAGAAGCTTTATGACATCCGAATCGGTGCCTGCTCAATGTCTCGTTCAAGCATATCTTCCCGGAAAGGAATAAAATCAAAGACATATCATAATAAAGAAGTAGCATATCCACATTCACAGGAACTGTCGCACGATATTGTGCCGCAGTATTTTCACTTTTAATATGCAATTCTAAAATAATTCAGGTATGCTTTATATCTATCTTGTGCTGTCAGGCAGGTATCTATCAGATATCCTTTTTCGTTGTCCCATTCCTTCAAGCCACGATAATAGAACATCTTCAATTTGTCCTCGATAATAAATGGAACAATATTGTATTTCAGGCATTCCTTGAACATAATCAAACGTCCCACACGACCATTTCCATCCTGAAATGGATGGATACGTTCAAACTTCACATGAAAATCCAGAATATCGTCAAAGGTCTTTTCTTCCTTGTTATTGTACTCTGACAGCAATTTCTTCATCCTGTCTGCAACTTCTTCCGGAAGTGCGGTTTCCATACCTCCGACTTCATTTGGCATTTTCTTGTAATCACCGACAGCAAACCAATCCTTTCTGGAATCACTGGTTCCATTTTTCAGAATCAGATGCAGCTCCTTAATAAACTTTTCCGTCAATGCCAATTTTGCATGATCAATAATCATATCAATACACCGGAAATGGTTTGCTGTTTCAATCACATCATCTACATTAAGCACTTCTTTTTCTATACCAATGGTATTCGTCTCGAAGATATATCGGGTCTGATCGTGGGTCAGCCGACTGCCTTCCATATGGTTTGAATTATATGTTAAATCAATCTGTGTCTTATGATAAATGCCTCCAGCATATTTATTCGCCTTCTCATCCTGCAAAACATCCAGTAAGGTCGTTGGTTTTTCTTTCTTCTTGTTAGTACGCTCCGGCTTTTCTGCATTTTCCGGAATATTCCATGTCTTTCCGGTAAGAAATGCTCCCGGCACACGACCATGGGCACAATAATTTCTTACACTACGTTCAGATACATCCCATTTTTTTGCCATTTCAGCAACTGAAAGATATCGCATCTGCCGCTCTCCTCCTTTCACACGATAAAAAGCATATTCTGTGAGCCTTTTATTATCATGATTTCAAAAATCACGTTTACTATAGTTAGTATACCACATTATCGGCAATAAATCCATATTTTATCCTCATTCTTCTGTTGTTTTTGCCGACGCAGAAAACTCTAAAAAAATACCAACCATCGAATTTGACGGTTGGTACTTATATTTTAGTTTTGGTCATCTGGATAAGTATTCAGACAAAATCCTGTTATGAATCCACCCCTTACCCCAATTCATATTTACAAAAAATCAACCACCTACCTTACCCCAAAATAGCAGGTATTTTTTCCTTTTCCTTCTTTCCTCAATTCTCCTGATGCAACCAATTTTCGCAGTGCACCTTCAATAGAACTGTCACTGAGTGTAGGGCATAGCTCCCGTATATCCTGCTTATTGAAACGTCCAATTTTATTATGACTTGCTCTCCGTACCATTTCAAGTGCAGGTAGTTTTATTTCAACCAACGCCATTCTGTCTTCAAAATCTTTATAGGCAGCAAGGATGGTTCCAAGTAAATATTTGATAAATGGCACTACATCTTCTGTTCCATCATGCCAGCCCGGCTGAGCCGCAGCAAGAGCCTCATAGTACAGGTCTTTATTCTTGGCAATCTTTGCTTCTAATGAGACATACTTTCCAACATAGAATCCACTCCGATACAGCAGTAATGTAGTGAGCAGACGGCTCATTCTTCCATTTCCGTCATTGAAAGGATGAATGCATAGAAAATCATGTATAAAAACAGAAATGGCAATAAGTGGCTCCAATTCCATATTTCCTATGACACGATTGTATTCCTCACAGATTCTGTCGAGTGCCTCCTGTGTTTCAAATGGAGCAAGTGGTGTAAACAGCACTTCAACATGTCCATCTGGATAAGTAGCACTAATATAATTCTGTACATTCTTTGTTTGCCCTGCAAGCGGATTGTTCATATGGCTATATAACATCTTGTGCAGTTGCAAAATATAATTTTTTGTAATAGGAATCGCATCAAAGCTATCATGAATAACATTCAGCACATCACGATAACCCGCAATTTCCTGCTCATCCCGGTTCTTAGGTGTTGTCTTTTCTTCAACAAGCTGGCGAATTCTGGTACTCGTCGTAACAATGCCTTCAATAGCATTAGATGCCTCGGTACTTTGTATTTTTGCAATCTCTACAAGTTTATCAAGTTCCTCTGGACGCTGCTTCAAATACATCTCCTGTTTCCCAGCTTCTTTATAAATAGCAGCAATTAACCCTAAAATCTCTGAATCCCATTTCTGATATTTAATTGCAGAATAATTGAAGTTTCGCATTCCCTTACTTCTCCTTTCTTTTCCTTAAATAATAGTGTTAATTAAGGGAATAGTCAACAAATTAAGCGAATTATCTCATAGTATTCTATCCCAATTAAAGAAATATTATTTTTACCTATCTAATCCTTATTCCTCTCCATCTCTCTCTGAATCCAGGTCATGATCACATCCACAAGATACTCCTGCTGTATCTGGCTCAATTCCCTGCCCAGCTGTATCTTATGCCATTTTCGGATGCACTCCCTGCAGCAGGTTGCAGTTGCATGCTGTGCGATAAATACCGGATGCCCTTTCATCGGCGTCTGTTTTCCATCGTTTGGAATAACCGCCGGAGCTTCCCGCTTTGCAATAAAGTCCTGCGCATGCTGTCTTATAGTATCCAGTCCTTTTTCATTTATGTAATCAATGTCCTTCTGCTTTAAATGAAAGCTGCTTCGGAACTTGGAATTACCAAGTCTCTCAAATAGCTGCTTATACCATTCCTCTTTTGTCATTAAAATTCTCCAAACTTCTTATGGCATCCTAACACTTCCTGTTAGAATGCCATCTATAAACATAAATACTATATTATTTTTCCCCATGCTCCTTCACGACCAGTCTGCCTCTTCCGCTTTCCTTTGCCTCGTATAATGCATTATCTGCTTCCTCATATAACCGGTTAAAGGTTGCTTCTGACTTAGCGATGACTGCGCCCATAGAGATGCCGGTACCTCCCTCTGCAGATTTTACTGTCAGATTTACTTTGTCAAATATCTGCTGGGCATGTTCTTTGATCGCCTTCTCCGGCACACTCTTATTGAAGAACATCATTACCGCAAATTCGTCCCCACCCATACGACTGGCAAAATCTTCATTTCGTAAAGACACAAGCAATGTCTGGGCGACTAAGATCAGATATTTATCACCATTATGATGACCATAGGTATCATTATATTGCTTAAATTTATCAACATCTATCATGATCATCATTGCATTAAAATCACCTGATAACAGCTTCATCTCCATATCATTCCGAAAAGCCGCATGATTCAAAAGGCCCGTCAGGGAATCTGTACGATATGTATTCTCCCAATTCCGCAATCTGACTTCCGCCTTATTCTGCTCTGCATCTGTCAAGATCTTCATGGAATAAGTACTCGATACATCTGAAATAATAATCTCTGCACGATCCTGTTTAACTGCCGAATCGTAAAAGACACGTCCATAGCAAAAGACATAAATATCCTTTCCATCCTTCCGATGGAGTCTGTGTTCCTGCAATACATATGTACTCTTAGCCAGATTGGCATTTGTCCGGCACAAATATTCTGTCCGATCAGCTTCAGGGATCAGGTCCATCTGATTCATGGAATTTTTTTCTACATCCTCACCGGAATAGCCTGTCAGCTTCTCGAAATTATCATCCACAGACAAAATATTCCATGAACCATCTAGCAAATATCTGCTGCATTGCACTGTATGTACACAGAATGCTTCCTGAAGTGTACTGTTATCCTCCGGTTTTGCCACTTGTTTGTGTTGAGGTTTTTCCTTCTCCTGCCTGAACTTATGAACTCCCTTTACGGTATCAGAATAATTCTCTGATATCATTTGAATAAACTCGGAAACAATAAACGGATCAAATTGTGTCCCGGCGCATTTTTTTAATTCTTCAAGTGCATCGGATACAGGCATTCCATTTCTATATGGACGGTCACTTACCATCGCATCAAATGCATCAACAACAGCAATTACACGTGACAGTACCGGTATACTCTCCCTGCTCAGTCCGTCCGGATAGCCCTTTCCATCCCATCTTTCATGATGATGTCTGATTTCCTCTGCGATCTGCTTCAATTCTACATTACTGTTTGCAATATCGTAGCCCTTTTCAACATGTGAACGCATGATCTTCCATTCTTCATCGGTAAGTTTTCCCGGTTTGTTCAATATCTCCATCGGAACACCGATCTTTCCGATATCATGAAGCAGACAGAGAAGGGACAAGCGGCTTTGCTGTATATCGGATAACTCTATACGTTTACCAAGCTCTGCACCCATAATCTGTGTACGGCGAACGTGATGCTCCGTATCACTGTCACATTCCTCAAGTGCCCGTATCAGAGATGCCAGCATATCCGAATGAATGGATTTGCTGTCTACTAATTTCTTTGTACGCATAGCTTTAGTTGTATTTCGAATGCTTTCAACTATACTGTGTGTCTCATCTTCTACTACACTGACTGCGTACTGAATACTTCCGTCGAACTTCTCCTTAAGTTTTCCGGCACATACTGCCATCTCATCTTCACTGCTTCGGCTACACAGTGCTATAAGATGTGCCTCGGTTCCTCTGACATAATATGCCCTTTCAGGGAAACAGGTTCTCATGTTTTCCGCCAACAACCGGATCCTCTGATCCCCTGCTTTTTTTCCAAGTGTGCTGTTGATAACAGACAAACTGTTAATATCACATACAGCAATTCCTACCGGGAACGTAAAATGATCATTTTTTTCCAATGCAAGCTGTTTGAAATTTTCCCATTTCTGAAATCCTGTAAGCATATCCGTCTCAAGTGCGATATCTGTAAATACAAACATCTGACCAATCTTATGGCCCTTTTTATTTTCAAGCTTCTTTACATCGCATCGCAATGTCTTTTCTTCCGTTTCTGACTTAATATAGCATTGCAGGGAAAAGCTGTCGTCGTCTGATTCCGGATCAAACGACAATCCATATACATCCAGAAAACTCTGAAGATCTTTACAGCCGGTCAACCGTTCTTCTCCCAGGAAAAAATCAGCTCTTTCATTATGCAGAATCAGGCGCTCGTCATCATCAAACAAAACGATGCCCTGCCCTATATTTTCAAATATACTTGTCTTCAATTTATTCAACATCCCATGTGTGGAATAATCAAAGCAGCTCCAATAAATAATAAATGATACTACACTGTATCCTCCGATCGAATAGTCCAGTAAATTCACTACAGATTCGCCCGGTAAAAATAAAAAGATTGCATTTGTCCCTACAATAATAAGAATTCCTATGATAACACTTAAATACTGCCAACGATATTCATGTGGAATCTTGCAAATCTTCCGAATCAATAAACCTACCACCAATAACACCATTACATAAGAAAATATCAGATGGAGATCATACAAGGGCTTCATGTGATAGCTATACTTTGCAATCAGCGTATCCCGTGGTTTATATTCAATTGCAATTTCCATAAATGGATTAACTGCAAACACGATCAATTCATATATACAATATAAAAAGCAGAATGCTACCATCCATTTCCCATATCCGGAAAACTTTCCTTTTGTGAAATAAACCGTGAAAATTAAAAGAGAGACAAGCATAAAATCTATACTTATAAAATATATGCTCGACATAATCGCCATGCACATATAGGAATCACTTATGATACTGATCAGATAACTAATATCTACAATAGCCGCACCCATACAGGCAAACCCCAGAAATCTACCTGTTGTTTTATTCTTTTCAAAGGATTTTACCGCTAATAGTATATCTGTAGCAGCAATAATAATTGATATGACTATATATGCATTGATCATAACTGTCTCATTCATAGAAAGCCTCCCATATTCAGACAAAATCTGAGTTTATTTTACTATTTTTGAAGCAGTATGACAACACCTATGCGTATCACAAACGCCGGCAATTTACCAAATCCGTTAAATTCAACTCTTATCGTTTATTCAGTACCAGAATCTTGTTTGAAAAATTCCTTACAGCCGGAATCTTTCCAAGCACCTTATATACAGGAACAAATTCCTTCATTCCTTCTACCAGACTGATATCTTTTTCGCTCCGGAAAGAAGGTGCCACACTCTGAAATGCTTTTCCGCTTTTCACACCCCAGATGAATTTCGCCTGGCTTCCCTCTATGGACTTCTCTTTCATATGCTTCACAACAAATGGTGCCATTACCTCAACCAGAACCTTTGCCTGTGTAAATGTCTGATCAATAATCTCAAACATCTTACGCACATCCTGCTCCGTTAAATACATCGTAAGCCCTTCTATGACCACCAAAACCGGTTCTCCATGATACTCGATATCCAACGTATAAGATGGATCTGTTGCAGACTTAGCAATCTGGTAAATCGGTCCATTCTCCTCAAGAAAACGACTTCGGATATCCATGGTCTCAGGAAGATCGATATTGTACCAACGCTGATATTTTCCCTTCATCCGGTAACACCGGGTATCCAGTCCACAGGCAATATTTACAACGATGGCATCCGGATGCTTGGTCAGATAATCATTTACCAGACGATCCAACACGATCGTTCTTGCAATTACACCGCTGCTCATCAACTTATCGGATTCCGCCTTTGAGAAATCATAATCTAACCGGGATACAATCTCGATTGCTTTCTTATCATAGATATGGTGATTCTCTTTTTCGGATTCTGCCGCTCTTGCAAATAAAGTCTGCAGCATCGTCTCCGGTACTCCCTGTACTCCTACCTTTGTTTTAGCCTGTTCTCCTGTTGTTCCTGTCTGCATTACTTTTCCTTCACTCATAGATTATTCTCCTTTTCTGTATTTACATAACAAATGTTATTTTTTGTTATGTTGTAAAAAAAGAACCCCACAGCTACATGCTGTGAGGCGCTCTTAGATTCTGTATTAATTTATCTGTTCCACCCATCGAGTAGATCCCGATCTTCTCAACCAGATACAAACTATCTTCCATGCTGTAATTTCCTTTAATAATCTCCAGACATCCATCCAAACGGATCTTGGCCAGTATCTTTACAAGCTTCTCATCCGGCTCGCTATCCATCCGGCTCTTATAAAATGTATATATCGACTGCTCCATCAGTTCTTCTGCCTTGGAACGGTACATTTCATAACAGCTTCCTTGTGCCTTCTCCAGAATGACCACCGCTTCTTTTCGGTGTTCCAGAATAAATCGCATCATCTGAACATCTAACTGCGTACCAAGCTCCGGCTCTGCAAGCTCTAACTCCATATATCTGACAAGCAATTCTTCATACTGCACAACCAGTGGTTCAAAAATCTCCCGGAACAACGCTTCTTTATTCTTAAAATAAAAATACATTGCACCGGTTGTAACTCCTGCCCGGCTGCAGATCATTCGAAGACTTGCTTTATTATAGCCATGTATGAAGAATTCGTCTAATGCTGTCTGTTTGATTTTCTCTATTGTGTTTTCCTGATCATTCATCATAACACATGTTATGTTAGATGCTTCTAACTGAAATGTCAAGCATTATTTTCCGGTCACGCTCTTTACCTTATAATTTCTGACACCCGAAGCCTTCTTCTCTTTTATTTTTCTATCACCCGACATATTTTCCTGCAAAATCTGTGTCCTCTATCCCATATGATCTTACAGGAACAACAGTAATACAATATACATTTATTTTACTTACATAATCTTTCCATCTGTTGAAATTGTAACCACATTCCACGGAAGGAATTTGCCGCTGTTCTGAAGAGCATTTTTTACAGCCATCTCAATACCACCACAACACGGGACCTCCATTCTCACAACCGTAACGCTCCGGATATTATTATTCCGGATGATCTCTGTCAGCTTTGCAGAATAATCTATCATGTCAAGCTTCGGACAGCCAACCAAAGTGATATGTTCCTTAATAAAATCCCGATGGAAATTCGCATATGCATACGCTGTACAATCCGCCGCAACAAGCAGCTTTGCTCCATCAAACCAAGGGGCTGTCACCGGAACAAGCTTGATCTGTACCGGCCACTGGCGCAGCTCTGACTCCTGCTGTCCCATCATCGATGCTAACTGCTGTACAAGCTCAGGTGATACTTCACCATTTTGCACAGTCTTACTCCCTGCTTCAACAGTTCTTGTCTTTTTGTCATACCGGTCTCTGCTAAATGTCTTCATAGCCGTACCCGGACAACCACATGGTAGTGGTTCTCCTGACGGACTGCCTGCTCCATTTACTGCCTTCTCAGCTTTTGCCGCCAATACCGCTGCCTCATCATAGTCCGCTGCTTCACGTTCAACAAATGTAATGGCTCCGGTCGGACAGGTAGGAAGACAGTCTCCCAGTCCGTCACAATAATCATCACGAAGCAGCTTTGCCTTTCCATTCACCATCCCGATTGCGCCCTCATGGCATGCCGATGCACATGCCCCACAGCCGTTACACTTTTCTTCATTAATTTCTATAATCCTGCGAATCATCGTTTTTCCTCCTGAATACCCGATACCTGATCATTCTATGATATTTGCTGTTATATCTGTCGCTTCTTTGATCGACATTATACATCGCAGCTTACTTTCATCACTTAACTGTCAATCAGGTTCTTGATTTTATGTGCTTATTCTAATATACTTATTTCAAAATGTATGTTGGATTTCCAACAAAACAACATTTAAGGAAATGGAAATTTTATGAACAAACACGATCTTACATCCTATATTGATACCCTGTCAGCCTGCCGCCTGTTTACCGGCATCGATGAACAGGATCTGCCAGCTATGCTTACATGTCTGGACGGAAACCATATTCATGTAAAAAAAGGGAATCCCATATTCGTAGAGGGCGATCCGGCACGCTTTATCGGAATCATTCTTACCGGAACAGCGCAGGTGATCCGGGAAGATTATTATGGGCACCGAAGCGTCATGACAGATCTACAACCCGGTGATCTGTTTGCAGAAGCCTTCTCCTGCGCAGGTCTTTCTACTGTACCGATCAGCGTCTTTGCCATGACTGACAGTGATATTCTGCTTCTGGACTGCCACCACCTTCTGACCTCCTGTTCGAATTCCTGTGATTTTCACAACACCCTGATTCGGAATCTGCTACACGAAATTGCCCGGAAAAACCTTGCGTTAAACCAAAAAATACGCTATATGTCAGAGAAAACAACCCGTGATAAATTAATGGCATACCTCTCCGACCAGGCAAAACAGAATCATTCGGATACCTTCACTATTCCTTTCAATCGTCAGGCACTCGCAGACTATCTCGGTGTAGAACGCTCCGCCATGTCCGCTGAAATCAGCAAACTAAAAAAAGGCGGAATCATCGACACTCAAAAGTCGACCTTCCGCCTACTCTAAGAACATGCTTGCAAAGAGCATTCTTATTATATAAGTTCGTGACATAAAACATCACACGGACGGTATATATATCTTTATTGCGCAGAACACTTTCGTTCTATCCTCATGTAACGGTACTAAGCTCTCGCTTAATAGCGGATCGCTAAGGACCGACATTCGGACAGGTCTGCTTCATAAAATATATATACCGTCCGTGTGATGTTTTTGTTCATTCCCTATTTTTCAAGAATGCTCTTTGCCAGCTTCTGCTGCTCCTCTGTTGGAGGATCGATTCCCTCTAATTTATAAGGAATTCCAAGTCTCTCCCACTCCTGAATACCCAACTTATGATATGGAAGTACCTCTACCTTATCCACTGTTTTAAGAGTATCTATAAATTCTTTTGTCTTCTTCAGATCATCCTCATCTGTCGTAATTCCCGGAACAAGTACATGTCTGATCCACATATGCTTGCCCTGATCGGACAGATACTGTGCAAGCTCCAGAATATTCTGATTTGAGAATCCTGTTAATTCACGATGCTTATCATCATGGATCTGTTTGATATCAAGTAGAAAAAGATCTGTAAGGCTCATCAGTTCATTGAACTTTGAGAAGAATGGTTCTTCTCTGGTAAATGGATTTCCGGCCGTATCGATCGTAGTATGGATACCCTGCGCCTTTGCCAGCTTGAAAAATTCGATCAGGAAATCCATCTGAAGTAATGCTTCACCACCGCTTACAGTGATACCACCCTGACCTTTCCAGTATGGCTTATAACGAAGTGCCTGCTTTAACAGATCTTCCGGAGTTCTGGCCTCGATCTTAACACCTTTATCTTTGAGCAGTTTTGTATTCTCTTCAATTTTTTTCTCAAGTGCTTCTCTTTCATCATCGCTGACATCGTCAGCATACAGTCTGCTGTAATCTGTTACAAGATTCCATGTCTCTGGGTTATGACAATATTTGCATCTCATCTTGCATCCCTGTAAAAATACAACAAATCGAATTCCCGGACCATCGACTGCTCCAAAGCTTTCTGTTGAATGAATATATCCTAAAATCTGTTTCTTTTCCGGCATGTTCCACCTCTAAGTTCTTTCTATTATTTTACACAAATACACATTAAACAACCACGACTATGCATCTGTTTCCACCACTCACAGCTTCATAGTCTCTTTCTATTTTCTCTCTGATACACAATTTTCATACATGATATAATGAACGCAAAATTATTTGCTCGCAAGAATGTTGATTTTGCGAAATGCATAGAATGTGCGAAGCACATGATATAATGATCGCAAAATTATTTGCTCGCAAGAATGCTGATTTTGCGTAATGCATAGAATGTGCGAAGCACATGATATACGGATAAAAATCCGTCTGCCTTATGCTGTAAAAAAGTCCCGGAGATAGACTCCCCGGGACTCCAATCTTTTACTTATCTGTTAAAACATTCAGACTGTGTAAGATTTACAGTGAGTCATGGAATGTTCTGTTGATAACGTCGAGCTGCTGCTCACGTGTAAGTGAGATAAACTTAACAGCATATCCTGATACACGGATTGTGAAGTTAGCGTACTCTGGCTTATCTGGATTCTCCATTGCATCAAGGAGCTTATCCTTACCGAATACGTTTACATTTAAGTGGTGAGCACCCTGATCGAAGTATCCGTCCATAGCGCTTACAAGCTTTTCAGCTCTTTCTTCCTCGTCATGTCCGAGTGCTGATGGGTTCATTGTCTGAGTATTTGAGATACCATCTAATGACCACTCATAAGGAATCTTAGCTACTGAGTTCAGTGAAGCAAGAAGTCCTGATGTCTCTGCACCGTAACTTGGGTTAGCACCTGGTGCGAATGGTGTCCAAGCACGTCTTCCATCTGGAAGGTTACCTGTGTACTTACCATATACTACGTTTGATGTAATTGTCAGGATAGATGTTGTAGGCTCTGAATTACGATATGTGTGTCTCTTCTTGATATCTGTGATGAACTCATGAAGAAGCCATACACCGATGTTATCAGCTCTATCATCATCATTACCATATTTAGGGAATTCTCCCTCGATTTCAAAGTCTTCTGCAAGACCTGTTTCTGCGTTACGAATAACCTTAACCTTAGCGTACTTGATAGCTGACAGTGAGTCGATTACGTGTGAGAATCCGGCAATACCTGTTGCGAATGTACGACGTACATCTGTATCGATAAGTGCCATTTCTGCTGACTCATAGTAATACTTATCATGCATGTACTGAATCAGGTTCAGGATATTTACATAAAGTCCTGCTAACCAGTCAAGCATCTTCTTGTACTTAGCAAGAACTTCATCATAGTCAAGATACTCTGAAGTAATTGGAGCGTACTCAGGACCAACCTGCATTGGCTTGCCTGTCTTCTTGTCTAAGAACTTCTCATCTTTACCACCGTTGATAGCGTAAAGGAGACACTTAGCAAGGTTTGCACGAGCTCCGAAGAACTGCATTTCCTTACCAGTCTGTGTAGCAGAAACACAGCAGCAGATGGAGTAATCATCGCCCCATACCGGACGCATTACATCATCATTTTCATACTGGATTGAACTTGTTGTAATAGAAATATGAGCTGCGTAATCTCTAAATGCTTTTGGAAGACGCTCAGAGTAAAGTACTGTGAGGTTTGGCTCTGGGGATGGTCCCATATTTTCTAATGTGTGGAGGAAACGGTAGTCAGTTTTTGTAACCATGGAACGACCGTCCTGTCCAAGTCCGCCAACTTCAAGTGTTGCCCATACAGGGTCACCGGAGAAGAGCTGGTTGTAAGCTGGGATACGTCCGAACTTAACCATACGGAACTTCATAGTCATATGGTCGATTAATTCCTGCGCTTCTTTCTCTGTAAGGATTCCCTTATCCATATCACGTTTGATATAAATGTCAAGGAAAGTAGCGATACGTCCGATACTCATAGCAGCACCGTTCTGTGTCTTGATTGCTGCAAGGTATCCGAAATACGTCCATTGAACAGCTTCCTTTGCGTTAGAAGCAGGTTCGGAAATATCATAGCCATAGCTTTCAGCCATAACTTTCATATCTTTTAATGCTTTAATCTGCATGGAGATTTCTTCTCTTAAACGGATAACGTCATCTGTCATTGTTCCGTCACCGCAGTTTGCGAAATCTTTTTGCTTGTCAGCAACTAACAGGTCAATACCGTAAAGAGCTACACGACGGTAGTCACCAACGATACGTCCTCTTCCGTATGTATCCGGAAGACCTGTGATGATCTTGTTGTGTCTTGCTTTCTTCATTTCAGGTGTATAAATATCAAATACTCCCTGGTTGTGTGTTTTATGATATTTTGTAAAGATCTCATGCAGCTTCTCGCTTGGCTGATATCCGTATGTTGTACAAGCCTGCTCAGCCATCTTGATTCCACCATAAGGCATGAATGCTCTCTTCAGCGGTTTATCTGTCTGAAGACCAACGACCTGCTCCAGATCTTTCATGCTCTCATCTATATATCCAGGACCATAAGCCGTAAGACCGGAAACAACTTCTGTCTCCATGTCAAGAACTCCGCCTTTAGCTCTTTCTTCTTTCTGAAGTTCCTGTAATTTGCCCCATAACTTGTCTGTTGCTTCTGTAGGTCCTTCAAGGAATGACTCATCACCTTCATATGGTGTATAGTTCTCCTGGATGAAATCACGTACATCTACAGAACTTTTCCAGTTTCTTCCTTCGAAGCCAGCCCACTGTTCAAAATTAGCCATCGAAAAAATCCTCCTTTTTTCTCTCCAATAATAGTTTTGTATTTGTTTTACGGGCATAGTATAACACCACGTTAAATAAAAGACAAGCGTTATTCTGAGAATACTTTTCATGAAGGCTCTTGTATTTGATTTTGTACAAAAATGGGCGTTTTCTTCCAGTTTTATAGGTACTTTCCTCGAAGATTTTCTGTCTTTTTTACTGCATTTCAGTACATTTGTAAATTGAGCAATCAGCCCTGCTTTGCTATAATTAGGTTCATATCAATCAAATGAGAGGACGATTATGGAAATTAGAAAAACCAAACCTGAAGAACTGAATATTCTCATTCGTATGTATGAGAATGCACGTATATTTATGGCAAGTCACGGAAACCCTCTGCAATGGGGGAACACCTATCCTGCACCACAGATCCTGATGGACGATATTTCCTCCGGGAACAGCTATGTCTGTGTGGAGCATGATAAGATCATTGCTACTTTTTATTATAAAGAAGGAATTGATGATACTTATGTCCGGATCTATGAAGGGCAATGGCTCAATGAGGCTCCGTACGGAGTCGTACACCGGATCACTTCCGACGGCACGATCCGCGGTGCTGCTTCCTTCTGCCTGAACTGGGCTTTTAACAAATGTGGAAATCTGAAGATTGACACGCATCGTGATAATATCGTCATGCAGCATCTGCTTGACAAGAATGGATTTAAATATTGTGGAGTTGTCTATCTTGAAAACGGAAGTGAAAGAATTGCCTACCAGAAAGTATAAGATGCCAGGGTCAAAAGGTCTAAGCCCACATGAGCTTGCTCATAGGTGGGTGA
>ERZ826146.1782-NODE-1782-length-18354-cov-18.367506_pt1 | contig 18354 bp, 16 predicted proteins | sample MGYA00519857_ERZ826146 | MGnify/ENA primary metagenome ERZ826146 (study PRJEB31778, sample SAMEA3449222) | human gut metagenome | biome: human gut; feature: human-associated habitat; material: faeces | place: United Kingdom | collected 2010/2012 ...
ACCCTATGATACCATATTTCGCGTACCAGCGCAAGCGTTTTTTTGATTTTTGTTTGGAAAAGTTTTATTTTTCCCATACTTTCCGGCAAGAAGGCGGGCTTTTGCCCCAAAAAGGAACGGAGAGTGTGGAAAATGCGTACTACGGATATGGCTGACGAGCTGTTTTCAGCAGCGGCGCAACCGCTGCCAGCCGGGGTGCGGCTGGCTACCGCCCGCCACGGCGGGGTGACGGTGACGCGGGTAGAGATCGCCCGCGAGGGGCTCAGCCGCCCCCGGGGCAGGTATGTCACGCTGGAAATGCCCAGCGTCAGCGTGCTGGACGAGCGGGACGCCGCCGTCATCGAGGTGTGCGCCCGGGAGCTGCGGGCCCTTTTGCCGCCAGAAGGGCCGGTGCTGGTGCTGGGGGTGGGCAACTGCCGCATCACCGCCGATGCCCTTGGCCCGCGCACGGTGCAGCGCATCCTTGTCACCATGGGCGCGGGCGCTGCCCCGCCGGTGCGGGGGCTGCGCCCGGTGGCAGCCGTTGCGCCCGGGGTGGCGGCAGCCACCGGGCTTTCCCTGCAGCAGCTGGCGGCGGCGCTGGTGGGGCAGCTGCGCCCGGCGGCGGTGGTCTGCGTGGACAGTCTCTGCTCCGCCGAGGGGCAGCGGCTGGGGCGCACGGTGCAGTTTTCGGACTCAGGACTTTACCCGGCGCAGGCCGACCACACCCGCCACCTGACCCGGGACACCTTAGGCGTGCCGGTGGTGGCGGCGGGCATCCCCACCCTGATGCAAGCGCAGGAGGGCGCAGACCTTGTGGTCACGCCCCGGGCGCTGGACAGCGTCATCGCCCACGGCGCGGCGCTGCTGGCGGGCAGCGTCAACCGCGCTTTGCAGCCCCGCCTTACCGTGCAGCAGCTCTGCTGGCTGACGGGGTGAAGAAAGGAGGTCTTGCCATGCGCAGCAGAGAGCCTTGGCGTCTGCCTGCAGGGCAGAGCAGGGCAGTGCCCTTTTTGCAGGCTGCGGTGCTGTTTGCAGCCCTGTGCATCTTTGCCCGCAGCGCCGCGCTGGTGCTGGCGGCCTTTCTGGCAGCGCCGGTGCCTGCTGCGCAGACCCTGCTGCATCTGGGGCAGCAGGCCGTGGAGAGCCGGGCAGCAGAATCGTCTGCGGAAAGCGCGGTGGAGGCCGCGTCTGTGCCGCCGGAGCAAGAAACTGCTGCTCCGGTGCATACCGGGGCGGAGCAGTATTTTGTGGCCTTGCAGCCGGACGAAGCCCGCCCTGCCGATGCGGGTACGGTGACAGAGCAGCAGTTCGGGCAGGGCAGCGGCGAAAAGTACATCCCCTGCGGCGCGGGCAGCATCAAGAATAACACCCGGCAAACGGCGGCAGACATTGCCGCCGAGGCGGCGCAGCCCCTGCCCTTTGCCATTGAAAAGGACAGCGCCGCGCCGCAGGTGCTCATCATGCACACCCACGCTACCGAGGACTACCGCCTTTCTGCCGGGCTGTGGTTCACCCCCGGGGACGGTGCCCGCAGCACCGACCGCAGCATCAATATGTGCGCGGTGGGGCGGGTGATGGCCGATACCCTCAATGCGGCGGGCATCTGCACCCTGCACGACGAGACCCTGAACGACTACCCCAGCTACACCGGCAGCTACGCCAACAGCCGGGCGGTGGTGCAGCAGTATCTGGCGCAGTACCCCAGTATCAAGGTGGTGCTGGACGTCCACCGGGACGCCATCGAGCGGGAAAACGGCACCCGCTGCGCCCCGGTGTGCAGCATAGACGGACGGCAGGCGGCGCAGGTGATGATCATCTGCGGGTGCGACAACGGCACCAGCGTGCAGCTGCCCGCATGGCGGCAGAACCTGCGTTTTGCCGCTGCGTGGGAGCGCAGCATGGAGGCAAAATACCCCGGCCTTACCCGCCCGGTGCTGTTCAGCTACCGGTTCTATAATCAGGACCTGACCACCGGCAGTCTGCTGATCGAGATCGGCGGGCACGGCAACAACTTAAATGAGGCCCTGTACGCCGGATATCTGGCAGCACAGGGCCTCGCGGATGCACTATTAAGTTGAGGGTCAGCCGCCAAGGCTGGAGATCATGCTGCTCTTGGCAGACTGATAGTAGCTCCATGCCTGATCGGCCACGGTTTCGGGCTGGTTATACTCCCGCAGCACGCTGCGCATCTCGCTGACCACCGAGGAGACGGCACTGTCGTAGGTGCTTTCCACCGAGGAAAGATGCTTGTAGGCGATGCTGACTTTATTGGCAAAGGTCCGCTGAGAGGCGGGCAGAGCGTGGTATTCATCCTTTGCGCTCTGGATGGCACTGCTGACATCCGACCGTGCAGAGGACTCCAGCGAGTACAGCTCGCTCATCAGCGACGAGATCTTGGCGTCGCACTCGGGGTTGGGCTCGGCGTAGACGTGACCGGAGTCCCCCGATGCGGAACCTTCCGCAGCGGTGGTCTCCCCGGCGCTTGGGGGAGAGGGGAACCAGTCGCCGAACAAAAACTCGTTGTACCCGGCAATGAATTCCTCTTTGGTGCAGCCGCTCAGCAGGGCTGCCAGTGCGCAGCTGACCACAGCGAGGGTCAGCAGACGGATGATGCGGTGTGTGTGCTTCATGATCTCCTCCAGAATCTGTTTTTGCGGAATACCGCTTTTTCCCATTTTATCAGAGAAAAGGCGTTCTGACAAGAAAAAACGCAGAATTTTCTCCGATGCCGCGCGGTAAGGTTGACAAAATGCCGCCAACGTGCTATTTTAAAACAACAAATGCAAGGAACGGGAAAAGTAGCGCGGGCCGTCCGGCCCAGAGAGTGCGGCACAGCTGAGAGCCGCGCCCGTGCGCCGCGTGAACGAACACCCGGGAGCAGCAAACTGAACACGGCAGTGTGTCTGCCGTTAGGTAGGTGCGCCGCAGGTCCAGCGTTACAGGGACAGCGCTTAAACAAAAGAGCGCGTGAGCGACCGGACACTTCCGGTAATTCAGGTGGCACCGCGGACATTACAAGACAGCTTGTTCGCCCTGAACTTTCAGGGCAAAAGCTGTCTTTTTTGTTTATAAAGGAGAACTACTATGGAACGTACCGAGATCCTTTCGCTGTTCAAGAACACCCCGGCAGACGGCACCGAGATCACCGTCTGCGGCTGGGCAAAGAACATCCGCGACTCCAAGAACATCGGCTTCATCGCCCTGTCGGACGGCGGCTGCTTCAAGACCCTGCAGGTCGTGCTGGAAGCCGGTAAGCTGGCAAACTACGATGAAGTCATCCACACCGGTCTGTACAGCAGCCTGCGCATCAAGGGCAAGCTGGTGCTCACCCCGCAGGCAAAGCAGCCTTTTGAGCTGAACGCCGAGAGCGTGGAGATTTTGGGCGACTGCCCCGCCGACGAATACCCCCTGCAGAAAAAGAAGATGAGCATGGAGTATCTGCGCACCATGCCCACCCTGCGCCCCCGCACCAACACCTTCAACGCCGCCTTCCGCGTGCGCAGCGTGGCAGCCTACGCTATCCACAAGTTCTTCCAGGAGAACGGCTTTGTCTACGCCCACTCTCCGCTGATCACCGCCTCCGACTGCGAGGGTGCCGGCGAGATGTTCCGCGTGACCACGCTGGATCTGGACAATCTGCCCAAGACCGAGGACGGCGCGGTGGATTACAGCAAGGACTTCTTTGAAAAGCCGGTCAACCTGACCGTTTCCGGCCAGCTGGAGGCCGAGGCCATGGCTATGGCCTTTGGCAAGGTGTACACCTTTGGCCCCACCTTCCGCGCGGAGAAGAGCTTTACCACCCGCCACGCTGCGGAGTTCTGGATGATCGAGCCGGAGATGGCCTTCTGCGACCTGAACGGCTACATGGACAATGCCGAGGCCATGATCAAATACGTCATCCGCTATGTGCTGGACAACTGCCCGGACGAGATGGCCTTCTTCAACCAGTTCATCGACAAGGGTCTTGTCGAGCGTCTGGAGCTGGTGGCAAACAGCGAGTTCGCCCGCATCAGCTACACCGAGGCTATCGAAATTCTGAAAAAGAACAACAAGAAGTTCCAGTACCCCGTGGAGTGGGGCGTGGATATCCAGACCGAGCACGAGCGCTACCTGACCGAGGTGGTGTACAAAAAGCCGGTGTTCGTCACCGACTACCCCAAGGAGATCAAGAGCTTCTACATGAAGCAGAACGCCGACGGCAAGACCGTAGCCGCAGCAGATATGCTGGTGCCCGGCATCGGCGAGCTGATCGGCGGCAGCCAGCGTGAAGAGGACTACGGCAAGCTGGTGGCCCGCATGGACGAGCTGGGCATGGACAAGACCAACTACGAGTGGTACCTGAACCTGCGCAAGTTCGGCGGCGTGGAGCACGCAGGCTACGGCTTGGGCTTTGAGCGTATGATCATGTACCTCACCGGCATCCAGAACATCCGTGACGTGCTGCCCTTCCCCCGCACCGCATACGGCTTCTGAGAAGCGCGCATACTGTAATCAAAGAAAGCCGCCGCCTCTGCGGCGGCTTTCTTGTTCTTCATTTTTCAACAAGGAGCACAAAACAAGTGGAAAATATTTCGCCTGCCCTCTTGGACTGGTTTTACAAAAACCGCCGCAGTCTGCCCTTCCGGGAGGATCCCACCCCCTACCATGTGTGGCTCAGCGAGGTGATGCTGCAGCAGACCCGGGTGTCGGCGGTGCTGCCGTATTACTACCGCTTTCTGGAGGAGCTGCCGGATATCCCCGCGCTTGCCGCCTGCGAGGAGGAAAAGCTGCATAAGCTGTGGGAGGGGCTGGGCTATTACAGCCGGGTGCGCAACCTGCAAAAGGCCGCAAAGCTCGTCTGTGCGCAGTACGGCGGGCAGCTGCCCGCAGACTACGCCGCCCTGCGGGCGCTGCCCGGCATCGGGGAGTACACCGCCGGGGCCATTGCGTCCATCAGCTTCGGCCTTCCTGTGCCCGCCGTGGACGGCAATGTGCTGCGGGTGTTTTCCCGCCTGTATAATGACCCCGGAGTTATTACAGAACCGACGGTAAAAAAGGCCTTTACCGCCCGGGTCATGGAGCATCAGCCGCCGGAAAAGGCCGGGGATTACAATCAGGCGCTGATGGAGCTGGGCGCGCTGGTCTGCGTGCCCAATGGCGCACCTTTGTGCGGGCAGTGCCCGCTGGCAGAAGTCTGCCTTGCCCGGGCGGCGGGCACCACCGCCCAGCTGCCCCAAAAGGCAAAGCCAAAGCCCCGCAAGATTGTGCCGGTAACGTTGGCGCTTGTGGAAAGCCCGGCGGGCTTTCTGGTGCAGCAGCGGCCGCAAAAAGGCCTGCTGGCCGGGCTGTGGCAGCCGGTCTTGTGGGAGGACGAGCATCTTTTGCAGGCCGAGGTGCTGGCGCGGCTTACGGCACTGGGGCTGGACACCGGCACGGCAGCTCCCGCCGCCCTGCCCGCCGCAAAGCACATCTTTACCCACATCGAGTGGCTCATGTCCGGGGTACAGCTGCACGTTCCGGTGCAGAGTGCCCCGGCGGGCTATGTCTGGGCAAGCCGGGAGCAGCTGCGCACCACCTACACCCTGCCCGGGGCGTTCCGGGCGTATAAGCCGCTGCTGCTGTGATTTTGGCAATTTGCTGTAATGCACCGCGCCAAAACCGGCACACTGCCCAAACTGTGCCCCGCAGCACTTTCGGGGCGTGAAAATTGGGGTGCAACGGTTGTAATTTTGGGCGGGAACGGGTATAATAAAAGCTACAAAGCGGCGCTGATCGCCGTTTGCATCAAGATCCTTTTGCGGGTCGCCCGCTGGAAAAATCAAGCTGAAACAACGTTTCAACTGCAAAAAGGAGTGTACTGAATCTATGAAAAAATCTTGCTTGGTCGCTGTGATCGCTGTTCTGGCTGCTGTGGCTGGTGCGCTGGCTGCTGTGGCACTTTACCTGAACCGCCGCGAGAAGGAACTGGACGAATATGAGCGTCTGCTGTTCGGCGAGGATGACGCAGAAACCGTAGAGCCGGAGGAAGCTGCTGCCGAGGACGAGACCGAGGCAGAATGATCCTGAAATACCGGAAACTGCCGGGAAGATGAGCACATCGGGGCGCACGGAGCAGTCTGTCTGAACGGACTTGCCCCGGTGCGCCCTTTTTGTACATAAGGAGAAGGAACATGAAGCGTTTTTTGCTTTGGCTCATCAGTGTGGCGCTGGGCGTGGTGGTGCTGCTGGCGGCTGTGATGGGGGTAAGCTATGCCTTTACCGCCGAGGGCGGCTGCCCGGACGGTGCGGCACAGTTCGGCGGGCAGGCGTTGGAACCGAACGGCTCCTGCTGGCAGGTGCCGCTGCTGGGTGGGCAGCTGGATAAGGTGTTCGCCAGCCCCGCCACCCTGACCGTGCAGAAGCTGGGGGTGCTGTACACCGCCCACCCGGAACTTTCTTTGCCGGAGTGGACGGGCTACACCGCCCTGACTATCCAGAATGCGGCGGGGGATGTGCTGTTTGCGGGCAGCGCGGGGGAGTACCAGAACTTCCTCTTCCCTGCGAATGGCGAGTATAAGGCGGAGCTGACCGCGTGGCGCGTGCCCAAGGGCGGGGTCATCACCCAGTTCGAGGGCGGCAGCACCGGCCAGCTCCGGCGGAACGTCCGGCTCGAAAAGCCCGCCCGGCCCACCGGTTGGTATTATTACTCCTTCCGGTTCACCCTGCAGGCCAGCGCCGAGGTGGAGCTTTCCGCCGAACGGATGGAGCAGGGCGGCACGGTGGCCGCGGCTTTCACCGGCATGGTGGGTGAGACGGCTCCCACGGTGGAAACAGACCTCGGCAATGTGCAGGCTGTCCGTCTGGGCAGCGGGTGGCGCGCCTATATCCCGGCGGCCTACAATGCCGCTGCCGGTGTGCACGAAGTGACCTTTACCGTGGGCGGCGAGACGGTGGTGAAGAACATCACCGTCATCCCGAAGGACTTCGGCACGGTTGAGATCGAAGCCGAACCGGAGGCCTCCGAAGCTGCCAACACCGAGTTCCGCAACGCCGTCTGGCCCCTCTATGAGCAGCCCGCCCGCGAAAAGCTGTGGAGCGGCGGCTTCGCCTGCCCGGCGGAGAATTACATGACTCTGGTGGACTTCGGCCAGACCAAAGTCACCGGCGGCAAGCAGGGCAGCAGATCGAACTCCACGAAACTCTACACCATCCCGGGCGACCCCTGCCGCGCCCCCGCCAACGGCGTCGTGGTGCTGGCCCGGGACCTCGCCCTCACCGGCAACACCGTCGTCATCGACCACGGCTGCGGGATGCGCAGCTACCTCTACGGGCTGGATGCTCTCTCGGTGAGCGAGGGTCAGAGCGTGGAGCGGGGGCAGGCCGTGGGCGCATTGGGCGAAGACCTGACCATGGACTTCAAACTCGGCAGCAAGAGCATCGATCCGTGGCTGCTCTTCCAGACCAGCGGCGGGCTGTTCTGGAAGGAGAATGGGTGAGGTCGGCAAATCGGAATTTGAAAGGAGAAAACTCATGTATCCGTTAATATCTGTTTTTATTATAGTAGTTGGTGCGCTACTATTGGTTTTTGCAAATAAAATTATAAAAAATAACAAGGTTAATCGAATTGGCATTAAAGTGGTTGGCGGTATTCTAATTATAGTTGGTTTACTTCTGCTGTATTTTTTATTATCAGGAAAATTGACATTGCCATTATCTAAGTAAGTGAAATTCCAGTTTGTCGCACATCCTGCCTAAAACACAAACCGGAACGATCTTCCCTTTTTCGGGTGGATCGTTCCGGTTTTTATGTTATATTGAAAATCGTTTTATGCCAGCTTGGCTTCCAGACGCTCACGGATGGCCTTGATAAAGCCCTCGCTGTCCACGGCGGTGGGGGTGATGCCCTCTGCCAGACCGCACAGGTCCTTGGTCATGATGCCCTCGTTCAGGGTCTGCAGGCTTGCGGCTTCCAGTGCCTCGCCAAAGTGCACCAGCTCCGGCAGGTTATCCAGCTCGCCGCGCTTCTTGAAGGCGCCCGACCACGCAAAGATGGTAGCCATGGGGTTGGTAGAGGTCTTTTCGCCCTTCAGGTACTTATAGTAATGGCGGGTAACGGTGCCGTGGGCGGCCTCGTACTCGTACTTGCCGTCCGGGCTGACCAGCACACTGGTCATCATGGCCAGTGAGCCAAAGGCGGTGGAGACCATATCGCTCATCACATCGCCGTCGTAGTTCTTGCAGGCCCAGACAAAGCCGCCCTCGCTGCGGATGACGCGCGCCACGATATCGTCAATCAGGCTGTAGAAATAGGTGATGCCGGCAGCTTCAAACTTTTCCTTGTACTCGGCATCGTAGGTCTCCTGGAAGATATCCTTGAAGGTGTGGTCGTACTTCTTGGAGATGGTATCCTTTGCGCCGAACCACAGGTCCTGCTTCACATCCAGTGCGTAGTTGAAGCAGCTGCGGGCAAAGCTGCGGATGGAATCGTCCTTGTTGTACTGCCCCTGCAGCACACCGGCACCCTCAAAGTCAAAGACGGTGGCGCGCTGCTGGCTGCCGTCTGCGCCGGTGAACACCAGCTCGGCCTTGCCTGCACCGGGAATGCGGAACTCGGTGCACTTATACACATCGCCGTAGGCGTGGCGGGCGATGGTGATGGGCTTTTTCCAGTTCTTGACCACCGGATGGATGCTGTCGATCATAATGGGTGCGCGGAACACGGTGCCGTCCAGCACAGCGCGGATGGTGCCGTTGGGGCTCTTCCACATCTCGTGCAGCTTGTACTCCTCCACGCGCTGGGCGTTGGGGGTGATGGTGGCGCACTTGACCGACACGCCGTACTTCTTGTTGGCGAGGGCGGCATCCATGGTCACCTGATCTGCGGTGGCATCGCGGTTGGGCAAGCCCAGATCGTAGTACTCGGTCTTGAGGTCCACAAAGGGGAGGATCAGCTCGTCCTTGATCATCTTCCACAAAATGCGGGTCATCTCGTCGCCGTCCATCTCTACCAGCGGGGTCGTCATCTTGATCTTTTCCATAGCAGGGTTCCCTTTCCTCTATCGGTTGTGTATTTTATGCCCCATGCAGGAGCGTTCCGGTTACTTGCGGTAGGCGGCTGCCAGCTTTTCAAAGGCGGGCAGGCTGCGCTTTACCTTTTCGGTGTCGATGCAATAGGCAAGGCGCACATAGTCCTTTACCCCAAAGCTGTCGCTGGGCACCAGCAGCAGATCAAATTCCCGGGCTTTCTGGCAGAAGGCGTTGGCGTCCTCTTCCAGTGCCTTGGGGAAGATATAAAAGGTGCCGCCCGGGCGCTCCACTTCAAAGCCCAGCGCGGTGAGTTTTTCGTACAGCAGCTCCATGTTGGTCTGGTAGACCGAAAGGTCGCTGGTCACCTTCTGGCAGCGGCTGACCGCCCGCTGGATGATGCTGGGCGGGCAGTTGTGGCCGGTAAAGCGGGAGATCTGGCTCATCATGTCCACAAGGATGTCCTCGCCCTCGCACCCCGGGCGCACTGCCACATAACCCAGACGCTCGCCGGGCAGGCTCAGGCTCTTGGAGTAGGAGAAGCAGGTCAGGGTGTGGGGGTAGAACGCCGCCGGGTAAGGCACGGTCTTGCCGTCAAACACGATGTCCCGGTAGGGCTCGTCACTGACCAGAAAAATATTGTGGCCGTACTGGGCGCTCTTTTCGGTCAGAATCGCCGCCATGCGGGTCAGAGTATCGGCAGAGTAGACCACACCGGTGGGGTTATTGGGCGTGTTGATGAGCACGCAGGTGACCTTTTCGGTCAGCATCTGTGCAAAGGCATCCAGATTGGGCTGGAAGGTGGGTGCCTGCGGCGGCACCACCCGCAGCACTGCGCCGGTGCCCGCCACATAGGGGCCGTACTCCGGGAAGTAAGGCGCAAAGGTCAGCACCTCGTCCCCGGGCTGGGTCACCGCCCGGATGGCGTGGGCGATAGCACCCGCCGCGCCGGTGGTGGGGAAGATGTGTTTTTGCGCGTAGGGCAGACCGAAGGTCTCGGTCAGATGCGCCGCCACAGCGGTGCGGAAGCCCGGGTCGCCCTGACTGGGGCAATAGCCGTGCAGGCTTACCGGCTCTTCCTGTGCCAGCAGGGTCTGCATGGCCTCGGTGAACTCCGACGGGCAGGGCACGCTGGGGTTGCCCAGTGAATAATCGAACACATTCTCGCTGCCGATCTGGGCAGCGCGCTGTCTGCCATACATGAAGGTTTCGCGGATGACGCTTTTGTTGTTCAGCATGGCGCGGTAGGTCTCGTTCAGCATACTACTTTCCCTCTGCTTTCCTTATATCGCAAAGCCTGTGCGGGGCGGCTCCCCCTCATTTATGAGCCGCAGCCGTATAGCTTTGTTCCAGCTTGATGATGCAGTTATAAGTGGGATCCTGCTCTTTGATGAACTGCTCCATCTGGGTCAGCAGTTCCACCTTGTCCCCGGCATAACCCGCGGGGAGCACCAGATCGAAAAGCACATTGGTGTGGGTCTTGCCCGGCACGATGCGCAGGTCGTGCAGTGAAAGCGCCGGGTCCAGCTGGCGCAGCTTTTCGGTCAGGCGGCTGCGCAGCACCCCCACGGCGGCGTCCGAGGTGACGATGGGGTCATAGTGGATGGTCACCATCAGATGGTCGTGCTTCATAAAGTCCCGCTCGATGTTGTCGATCAGGTCGTGCGCTTCCAGCGGGTCCTGCTCGGCGGGCAGCTCCACATGGATGGACGCAAACTGATGGCCGGGGCCGTAGTCGTGCACCATCAGGTCATGTACGCCCAGCACGCCGGGATAACCCATCACGGTCTGTTCGATATGCTCCACCAGATCCTCGCTGGGGCTTTCGCCCAGCAGTGGGCTCAGGGTATCCATCACCAGACCCCAGCCGGAGATCAGGATGAACACCGCCACGCCCACGCCCATCAAGCCGTCCAGCACATCCCAGCCGGTCACCCGGCAGAGGATGGCAGCCACCAGCACGGCAGCGGTGCTCAGCACGTCGTTGCGGCTGTCGGCGGCGGTGGCGATGAGGGTCTCGGAGGAAATGATACGACCAATGGCGCGGTTGAAGCCGCTCATCCACAGCTTGACCAGAATGGACACCACCAGCACCGCCACGGTCAGCCAGCCGAACTGCACCGGGGTGGGGTGCAGCACCTTGGTGACCGATTCCTTCAGCAGGGAGAAGCCGATGCCCAGAATGGTCACGCTGACCACCAGCCCGGCAAGATACTCAAAGCGGGCATGACCGTAGGGATGCTCGGCATCCGGTGCCTTGGCAGCCAGCTTGAAGCCCACCAGACTGACGATATTGGAGGAAGCATCCGAAAGGTTGTTCAGTGCATCGGCAGTGATGGCGATCGAGCCGAACAGGGTACCTACCACAAACTTGCCCAGACAGAGCAGGATATTGCACACCATGCCCACCACACTGGCCAGATTGCCGTAGGCGGCACGGACGCGGGGGTCCTGCGGAGAATTGGGACGGCGTATAAACAGACGAATCAAAAGCTGCGTCATAAAAGCTCCTTTCAGGCTGCACATTTTCAGCGCACCCAATGTCCTTCTAGTATAGCATTTTACTTTATGGTTTTAAAGGCGTTTCAGAAATTTCATCCCATTACGCCGGATATCAAACCGGGTTGCAGCACAAAAAGCCCCGGCGGCCATGCGGTCGCCGGGGCTTTTCGGAGATTTCGGGACTGTCTGTTCACAGTCTCTTGTAATTAAGGAGGAGTGCTCGGGTTTTTATCACAGGATCGGGCTTTCAAGGTCGCCGGTATCGGCGATGCCGTGCTTCTCGGCGTAGCCGGTCAGCATCAGGGTCAGAGCGCCGTCACCAGTCACGTTGCAGGCGGTGCCGAAGCTGTCCTGCAGGGCGAAGATAGCCAGCATCAGAGCGGTACCGGCGTTGTCGAACATCAGGACACCGGTGATCAGACCCAGAGAAGCCATGACAGTGCCGCCGGGCACGCCGGGTGCGCCGATAGCGAAGATGCCGAGCAGCAGGCAGAACAGGATCATGGTGCCAACGCTGGGCAGCTTGCCGTACAGAATCTTGGAAACGGTCATGCAGAAGAACACCTCAGTCAGCGCAGAGCCGCACAGGTGGATGTTTGCAAACAGGGGGATGCCGAAGCTGACCATGTCCTTACGCAGGACCTTGCTCTTGCGGGCGCACTCCAGCGCCACACCCAGCGTAGCTGCACTGGACATGGTACCGACAGCGGTCAGGTAAGCGGGGCCGTAGTGACGCAGCACTTCCCAGGGATTCTTGCCGGAGTAAGCACCGGCCAGCAGGTACAGCACAGCCAGCCAGATGTAGTGACCGACCACAACGATGACGATGATCTGCAGAAAGGCGGGCAGCTGATGGGTGATGGTGCCCTCGTAGCTCAGGCCGCAGAAGGTGGCGGCAATGTAGAAGGGCAGAACGGGGATGATGACCTTGCTCACAATGTCCAGCACGATGTTCTGGAACTCGGCCAAAAAGTCGCAGGTCAGCTTGCTGTTGGTCCAGGTAGCAGCCAGACCCACCAGAACGCTCAGCACCAGAGCGCTCATGACGCTCATGATCTGGGGAATGTTCAGCTCAAAGACGACGCCCGGCAGCTCGCGCAGACCGGCAACGTTGTTGTCGATGGACAGGTGGGGGATCAGGCCGTAGCCGGCGCCCATGCTCATGAAGGCTGCGCAGACAGAGGACACATAGGCGATGATGATGGCCACTGCCAGCAGACGGGAGGCGTTTTTGCCCAGCTTTGTAATGGACGGGGCAATGAAGCCGATGATGATCAGCGGCACACAGAAGGTGATGAGCTGACCCATGATGTACTGCAGGGTCACCACAACGCCCATGGTGCTCTCGTTGAACACCTGACCAAGGATGATACCGACAAAAATGCCCAGCAAAAGCCGGAAAGGCAGACTATTGAATAGCTTTTTCATAACTTTAGTACCTCTTTCTTTTTCCCCGGAAAGGGGCTGGGTGGGGAGACTTATTCCGTCTCCGGGAGGTGCTTGTTCAGCATCAGATCAAGGATCACGCTGTCGCTGGTGCCGTGGGTGCTCAGGGTTGCAAAGTTGTCCAGCGTATATTCCACATTGTGCTCCACGATGCCGTCGGTGCTCTGCACCCGCACGCCGCGCACACCCATGGCAGCTGCCTGACAGGCAGCGTTGACGCAGGTGGAGATCTTCAGTGCGCAGTCGGCCTTTGCGCCGTCGCATACCATGCCGGTGACGTTGCCTACCATGTTCTGGATGGTGCAGCATACCTCGTGGTAGCCGCCGCCCAGCAGATAGGCAATGCCGCAGGCTGCGCCGGTGGCAGCAACCGTTGCACCACAAAGGTTGCTCAGGCGGCCAAACTTTGCCTTGATGCGGATCGCGATCAGGTTGGAAAGGGTCACGGCGCGGAGCATCTTCTCCTCGTCGATGTCCAGCCAGCGGGCAGTTGCCACCACAGGCATGGTAGCCGTGATGCCCTGATTGCCGCTGCCGGAGTTTGCCACCACCGAAACCGGCGCGCCTGCCATACGGGCGTCCGCACCGGCAGAAGCGATGACCATGGCGTTGGTGGTCAGATCGCGGGTCATCAGACCCTTGCGGCAGTTCAGTTCCAAATTGCGGCCAATGGCAAGGCCGTATTCCTTGGAAAGACCCTCGTTGCTGATGGTCGTGTTCACCTGTACGGCGCTGCGGATGATGTCGATGGGGTCGTGCATGGGGTCCAGCTCCTCAGTGCAGTAATCCCAGATGGAGCGGACGGTCAGAAATTCTGCGATCTGCTCCGGGGTCACCACATCGCTGTCCCCTGCTGCGGCGGGGTCGGTGTGCTGCTTGTCCAGCGTAGCTACGCCGTCCTGCTCCACCAGCACCACGTTGGTGTGCAGGTCCCGCACCACCGCGCGGCCGGTGTGACCGTCAGAAGTTACAAGCACTTCAACGTAGAGCTTCTGCGGCACCTGTGCCACCTCTACCTTGACCTTGCCTGCCTTGACAAGGGCTGCGGCTTCTTCCATCTGCTCCCGGGGCACATAGTTCATGACCTCCAGCAGGTGGACGGGGTCGCCGCCTACGGCACCAATGGCGGCGGCGTAATCCATGCCCTGATACGAGGTGCCCGGAATGCCTGCCGACATGGCGTTTTTGATAATGTTGATGCTGGCGCGGACGGTCACGGCTTCTACCCGTGTGCCGCCCGCCTTGCGGAGTGCTGCGCCCGCCTCTGCGGCGGTGAGAGCGACTGCGCCGGGCTCCGTACAGCCGGTGGCCAGCTCCATCTCACTGTTCAGGATGCGAACGAACATCTGTTTATCCATTTGGTTCACCGTTTCTTTTCTTCCCGTGCGGGGGAACTTACTTTACAGCAATGCACTCGATCTCCAGCGGAGCGTCCTTGGGCAGCTTGCCCACCTGCACCGCGCTGCGCGCGGGGTAGGGCTGCGCAAAGTACTCGCCGTACACCTTGTTCATCTCTGCAAAATCGTTGATGTCCGCCAGAAACACCGTGGTCTTGACCACATTGGCCAGCGTCATCTCCTGCTGTGCCAGAATGGCCTGGATGTTCTTGAGGGACTGTGCAGTCTGGGCGGCGATGCCTTCCGGGATCAGGCCGGTGGCCGGATCGATGGGCAGCTGCCCGGATACATAGACGGTCTGCCCCGCAGCGATGCCCTGCGAATAGGGGCCGATGGCGGCGGGAGCATTGGGGGTAACGATCACCTGTTTCATCCGATTTTCTCCTTTTCCATTTGTTGGGGAGGGCTGTCCTTCCCTTGTTGACACTATCCTAGCGCACTGAGAATATTTTGTCAATAATATTTTCTTATCATGAGAACAAATTGTCGCTCATGACAAAAACTCCAGAAAAATGTCATCGCTTTGACGAAACAATGGATACAACGCACCTTCTTATTGTAAAAAACTGTCATTTCTGCTATGATAGTGATAGAACACGCGTGAGAATTTTTTCTCACGCGCTCCAGCAGTACAAAAGAGGTGAACGGGATGGATGCAAGACTTGAGCCTTATCGCGTAGTGGTATCTTTTCTGGGGGAGGCGCTGGGTCCGGACTACGAGGTAGTGCTGCACGACCTTACCAGTGAGGACGGCACCATTGTTGCCATCGTCAACAACCACATCAGCGGACGCACCGAGGGTGCGCCCCTTTCCAACATGGCGCTGCGCTTCATTCAGGAGCGGATGTATGAAAAGCAGGATTATCTGGCGGGCTATCAGGGCTCTTCGCAGGCCAAGGGGCGGCTGCGCTCCTCCACCATGTTCATCAAGGATAACGGCCAGCTCATCGGCATGCTCTGCATCAACTTTGATGCCGGCAAGTACAGCCGCATCGCGCAGGAGCTGCTTGCCCTCTGCGGGGCGCACACCGAGCCCTCCTCCACCGGCATCGGGGTGGAGAACTTTGTCAGTTCCCTGCCCGACGCCGTGCAGAATGCCATTGCCGAGGTGACCGGCAGCGCCGGGCTGCCGCCCGACCGGCTGACGATGGAGGAAAAGATCCGCATTGTGGAGTCTTTGCACCACGCGGGCATTTTTTATATGAAGGGTGCCGTCAGCGAGGTCGCCGCCCAGCTGGGCTCCTCGGAGGCCACCATCTACCGCTATCTGAGCAAGCTGAAGTGAGCTGCGAACGAACTGCTCCATGAAAAAAAATCGCCCACTTGAGCGAAGAGGGGCAGTATCTTTGTGCCAATTGCCACGGCTATGAAAGCCTTTTCGAATTGCAAAATGATTTTTCAGTTGCTATACTGGGCTTATCAAAATTTTTTCGGGAGGATGCCGCAGTGACCGCACAGACAATGCAAATTGGGAACAAACCTTGCCGCATTTACGGCGAGCCCCATGCAGAATACCTACTGCTCCAAATGACCGGCGAACATGAGCTGCAAAGCATGGAAAGTGAGGTTACCGCTATTGCACAAAGTGCGCACCACTTTCTGTTTGCGGCCATTCCGGTGGAAAGCTGGAACGATGCACTTTCTCCGTGGAAGTCTCCTGCCGTGTGGGGGAAGCAAGGCTTTGGAGGCAATGCTGCGGAAACCCTGTGCTTTCTGACAGAACAGGTCGTTCCCACACTGAAGCAGCAGTTTCATCTCCCGGAAAACGTCAAAATCATTCTGGGCGGCTACTCGCTGGCCGGGTTGTTTGCATTGTGGGCATCCACCCAGACTGATCTGTTCTATGGTGTCGCTGCCGCCTCGCCCTCTGTTTGGTTTCCGGGCTGGATGGAGTTTGAACAGCAGCACCCGATACAGGCACAGCGCGTTTATCTAAGCCTTGGCGACAAGGAAGAGCGCACGAAAAACGCTGTCATGGCTGCGGTAGGTGATAACATCCGCACCCTGCACAGCCAGCTTACAGCGCGTGGAGTAGACTGCACCCTTGAATGGAACAGCGGCGGGCATTTCAAAGACGCTGACCTGCGCACTGCGAAAGCCTCTCGGTGGGTGATGGAGGAACACGCATGACCATTTTGATCGATGCAGATGGCTGTCCGGTTGTCGATTTGACATTGCAGATTGCAAAGCAGTTCGGCGTTCCTGTCATCATCCTGTGCGACACCTCGCACCAGATCGAACGTGAGGGTGCACAGACGATGGTATTCGACAAGGGTATCGACAGCGTAGACTTTGCGCTGGTCAACCGGGTCAAACCGGGGGATGTGGTACAGGTCAGAAAACCACCCGTTACCTATTCCTTCAAGGTGTTGCAGGCCATCGAGAAACGGGTGGGCGCCAAACTGGTTCCTGATGTGATGGAAAACGTCACGACACCCGACCAATATGAACTGTTGGAGATGAGCAAAATCAGCGGCTTCGTAGACCGCGCAAGAGGTACCGGACGTCCTACCAAAAAGGAACGAAGAGATCTGGACGAGTTCTTCACACCGGAATACATGGATGATTTTGACTTCGACTTCGACGAGGAAGAAGACAGTGAAGAAGAATAACGCAAAAAAACATTCAGAAAAGAATCGGGCTTCGTAAGATATTCCAATCTTGCAAAGCCCGATTCTCTTTATTCCCTATTCATTCCGCCATCTCAGGCTCAGGAACTTCCGATACCGCAAATAAAGTCTTCAGATCTTCTTCCTCTCCTACGACCCATACCACATCACCTTTCTGCAAGGTGAAGGAAACCTCCGGTTGCCGGAGCTTGCTGTCATCTGCCGATTCGATTCCCACAACCAGACAATGGTATTTATTACGGATACCGCTTTCCCGGATGGTACGTCCGCAGAACGGCGATTTACGCGATACCACAAACTGCTTTAGGTACATTTCATGTTCCTCGAAATCCTCATCCGTATGTCCTTTTGCAACCTTTTCCAGCTGGGAAGAAAAGGCGGACAACTGCTCATCGGTACCGATTACCTGCAATTTGTCGTTGGGGAAAATGCGATTCCCTCCGCCTGGAATATTAATCCGATGCGCTCCCCGGATGATGGAAGCCACATGCACCCCATATTTCTTTCCAAAGTCCAGCTCCATCAAGGTTTTCCCGCCCCAAAGCGAATCGGCCGGGATGACAAAATCCGACAAGTGCAAGTCTCTGTCGAGCAAGCGCCCGGCATATTCCGGCTGGCTTTCTCCCAAATACGCCTTACGCATCTCTTTCGAACGTAAGTTCTGCACAAACGTACGTTCCAGCCCGATGGACTGCTTTTTCAGGAAACGGGAAGCAATCATGAGCAATACAACCAAAATGGCGATACCTGCCATCAGTGCTACGGAAGCCTGGAACAGATGTTTGATGATGTAAATTACAAACAACACGGCCAACACAATACGCAGCAACACAATGGATATCAAGGGAGCATGATTGAAACGGCTGTCCGCCCACAACGCTTTAAACTCGATAGAATGGTTTTTCTTCATAATCATGGCCCGCAGGAAAGGCGCAATCAAGGCAATCGTCACCACGGCTCCTGCCACCTTTCCCCAGAAATCCCCCGCAGCAGATACCAGCAGCGGAAGGAACAGATTGAAAGAGAGTACCACCATCGCTACGGAAAGCACCAGGTAAATCAGAGTGATACGCACGATAGATATCAGGAGATTCTTCCAGTTATTCTGATGGTTTTCCGGTTGCACACCAGCCGTGTAGCGTTCCAGCAAATGCCGCCAGAACACCGGCAAATGACGGTCTATGAAAGTATAGGCAGGCCCCGACAGACGAATCATGTACGGAGTAAGGAAGGTCGTAATGACGGATACCGCCACTACAATCGGATACAGGAAATGACTCGTGACATGCAGACTGACACCCAATGCGGCAATGATGAATGCAAATTCACCAATCTGCGTCAGACTGAATCCGCACTGCATGGCAATCTTCAACGGCTGACCGGACAGCAACACACCTCCCGTACCGAAAATGGTC
>ERZ826146.1789-NODE-1789-length-18272-cov-3.114783_pt1 | contig 18272 bp, 17 predicted proteins | sample MGYA00519857_ERZ826146 | MGnify/ENA primary metagenome ERZ826146 (study PRJEB31778, sample SAMEA3449222) | human gut metagenome | biome: human gut; feature: human-associated habitat; material: faeces | place: United Kingdom | collected 2010/2012 ...
ACAGTATACTACAGAAAAGAAATATAGTCCATTTATTTAAAAACTTTTGTACTAGCACACAAAAGACCTTGCAACTGCCTCGGTAACTTGAGGAACTCGCAAAGTGTGTTTCTCAAAATCCACAATCCATATCACACAAAGAACGCCATTCCATCCTCTAATGAAAAATCCAGTCCATATTCTTCTGAATACTGCTCTCCATCAACCAACTCATAAAAATCCTGCATCTCTTCTGATACTGGTCTGAGCATACCTGCTCCATTCAATCTGTCGAAAAAGCTGTTTTCTGATTTTGCATTGTCATATATCTGAATGCAATACTGTCCTGCTTTCCGCATTCTTTCCCTCGTTACTCCTTTAATTCGTAATTCCTGTAATAATTCATCTGCTTCAGGCTCCCTGTTGATAAATATAGTCTTTGTATTTTCTTCGATTAATTTAAATTCCTTTGCAACTTCTGCGAAATTACATTCCATCTTTTGAAATTCATCCATAATCTTTTTCTTATCCAGACTTGTGCCTCTATAGTGGTATAGTCTTGTAAAATAATCATGAATCGCTTTTAAATCTGCTATATCAGTATAATCCTGTAAAATCCCTTTGGATACATCAATCTGTTGCCTTTGGTTTGGTACACTATAAGACTCTTCTAAGTCAAATATATAAACCATGCTTTCTGACAATTCTCTTTTTCCTTCACGGTTACATCTTCCCGCTGCCTGTATCATAGAATCAAGCCCCGCTATCTGACGATACACTGTTGCAAAATCTAAATCTACTCCTGCTTCTACAAGACTTGTAGAAATCACAATGCATTTCTCATTATTTTTTAATCGTTCTCTTATTCTCTTTAACACACGTTTTCTGTGCTTCGGATACATACTTGTTGACAGATGATAGATTCCTTCTCCTTGTAATTCTTTATAAATCATCTGTGCTGCTTTTTTCGTATTTACAATACATAATGCATTATTTTCCTTCTTCAGTTTTTCAAGCAGATCATCCTCTCGTATCCTTCCCAGATTCTGATAATTTACGCGTTTAAAAAAAAGGAATTGTTCTTCCATTCTTGGACATAATTCTTTTATTAACTCATTTTTAGAAAAAAACGAATCTAATGCCGGCTGCGTTGCAGTACATAATACTATGCTGACAGAATAACTGTCCACCAATTCCTGAAGCATCGCTATACAAGGTTTCAGATAATCCATCGGCAGCATCTGTGCTTCATCGAATATAACAACACTGTTCGCAATATTATGTATCTTCCTACATTTCGAGGATTTATTTGCAAATAATGATTCGAAAAACTGTACATTTGTTGTTACCACAACAGGCTTGTCCCAATTTTCACTTGCAAGCTGCATCGGTTTAAATTCTTCTGAGCTTTCATAATCTACATTATAATGATTCTCCAGAACATTTTCCTCACCAAGTATTTCTCGAAATACCTGGGCGTTCTGTTCAATAATGCTTGTATATGGAATTACATAAATGATACGATCCTTATGATTCTTTACCGCATGTTCCAGAGCAAATGCAAGAGAAGCAACAGTTTTTCCACCCCCTGTTGGCACTGTAAGACGGAAAATCCCTTCTTTTTGCTTTCCCTCTTTTATACAATGACTCAATATCTCTGTTCTTCGACCATTTATTGTGTCTGCATCTGTATTTTTCAACCATTCGGAAATATGATTTTTCAATCTATTCTGTAAAGTTACCATGGTCTCTCCCGAATTTCTTCCTGTATCTCCATTTTTCATGAATGATTCTGTGTCCAGAAAATCTGCATCTACAAGACATGAATACAACATTCTGATAAATGTTCCCAGTGAAAAATCCATATTTCTGTCTTCTTTAAATGTAATCGGTTCCGTATCCAGATCTGGAATTTCGACCTCATCTTTATAATCCTGATAGTCGCAGATTTTTTTCTTCCATCTTCCACATAAGCTGGAACTTATTGCAGTATTTCCATAATCAGGCAGTCCAGCATGATGACCTGCAATGCAATAACTTAGAATGGGATAATAACCTCCAAGTTCTTTACAGACCTGAGCTCCTGCCGTAGCATGATCCACTTTATCATTTGTATTCTCCTGTATTTTTTTCTGAAATTCTTTCGAGTATTTTCCGATATCATGCAGCATTCCACAGCAATAGCCCCATTCTCTTTTTCCAAACTTTTCTGCAAAGTTCCCAGCTCTCTCTGCCGTTCCTTCCAAATGTTCTTTTACAGTCTGTACTCTTTCTCCATCTTTATGTGCGATATATCCCATTTTATTACCATCCTCTATATCTTCTCCATTTTTGTTACCCTGTCATTTTAAAGAACATCCTTACTTACACTGTTACATATTTTTCCGCTTCTTCTTTGCACTTCAACGTATTTCCATGCCCAATTACATATTCCGGGAGTTGGTGCTTCTGCCCTCACCGGTGTCGGTTTATTCACACCCATTTTAATGCTGATCAATGCATTTGCCATGCTTGCCGGTGCGGGAGGTGCTCCGCGTGTCGCGATTTCCATAGGGAAAAAGGATAACAGGACTGCAGAAAAGATCCTTGGGAACTGCTTTTCTCTTCTTATTATCATGGCAGTTATACTGACCTTTATTTTCTTTATTTTTGCCCCACAGATGCTGACCCTTTTCGGTGCAAGTGGTAAGACACTTCCTTATGCCGTTGCCTATTCCCGCATCTACATCCTTGGAAGTATTTTTGTACTGATCGTTATGGGAATGAACCCGTTCATTACAACACAGGGATTTGCAAAGATCAGTATGCTCACCACCGTTATTGGTGCAGTGATCAATATTATCCTTGATCCAATCTTCATTTTTGTACTGGATCTCGGTGTAAGAGGTGCGGCACTTGCCACCGTTTTAAGTCAGGCTGTCGGAGCTGTATGGATCCTCCGTTTCCTGACCGGAAAGAAAACCATTCTCCATCTCCGGAAAGAAAATTTCCGGTTACGCAGAGACATTATCCTGCCCTGCCTGGCACTTGGTATTTCCACTTTCGTCATGCTCTCCACGGAAAGTATCCTCTCCATCAGTTTCACCTCCAGCCTTTCAAGGTACGGTGGCGACCTGGCAGTTGGAGCAATGACCATCATTACCAGTGTCAGCCAGCTTGTTACAATGCCTGTGCAGGGGATCTGCCAGGGAGGTCAGCTGATCACAAGTTACAACTTCGGTACCAATAATAAAAAGCGGGTAAAAGAAGCCTTTTTACCAAGTTTAAAGCCTGCGTCTTTTTTACGACCCTGTGCTGGGCTGTTCTGCTTCTTGCATGCCTGCGAAAACTGATCCTACTGATCCCTCTCATCTTTATCCTGCCGCTCTTTTTATCTGATAAGGTATTTGCAGTTTTCCTTGCAGAACCAGTCAGTGATATCCTGGCGGCTGCCATTACAACCATAACCTTCTTAAGCCGCTTTAATGGAATATTGAACCCGAAAGACCTCTCCTCACCGGATATCCGGTAAAGAGAGGCCTCTCTTTTTCATTGATCTTCCATAATTTTTCTTTCAGAATTTTCCCTTTTTCTGTGATTTTTCCTTCTTCCAGGATCTTTCCTGAATCCTCCGGTAACAGATCACCGGTTTCTCCGGTAGCCCTGCTCATCCTGATATTCAGGATGTTCCATTGCACAGGGATTCTGATCACCACAGATTGTATAATCGCACCGGCATCCATTAGAACAGGTAGTTTTACGGATCAATTTAGCATGAATCAGTTCCATCCCCGTAAAATCCGGGTTGCACATTGCCGGCATAACTTCCAGCAGATCATACTTTTTTGCAAATTTGTATAGGCGTGGTTCTATCTGTTTTTATATGTGTTCCACTGTCCTAAGTACACAGACTGTACTGAACGGTGTTATCAATTTGTTATCAAATATCTGTTATCAATCAAAGATTCTCGTAATATCCTGATACCGGTTGATTACACGATAAATTTCTACATACTCATTATCTACTTTGTAGATAATCACATAATCTTCCCATATCGCATACTTATAGTCTGTCCAAAAGCTGACTCGTTTTGAAAGATCCGAACCCATTCCAGGAAACATCTGAAGATTTTCGAATTTGCCATAAATCTCCTTTATGGTCTTTGCCGCATTCTCCTCGTTATCTTCAGCAATGTAATCCCGAATGCTTTTTAAATCCTTTGCAACAATCGGGTTAATCCTCAATTTTAACATCCTATTCCCCCACGAGTGCTTTCAATTCATCCAAATCAAGCCATCCTTCGCCGTCTTTCACTGCTTCTTCTGCTTCTTGCAGCTTCATCAAGAGCTTCTTTTCTGCCCGATCACGTTCATAATCCTCAAAGTCCATAACTACAAAACGACCTCTGCCATTCTTTGTAAGATACACTGGCTCGCCTTTATGACAATTTTTTAGGACTTCATTATAATTTCTTAAATCAGATACTGGTAAAATACTTGCCATATTCTTTCAGCTCCTTCCTTGATTTCATATTTTTCTGCTACTTACATTATACACAAAAAGCTGTAAAATTCAACGCAAAGTTTTACAGCTTTTTAATTTAAAATCATTTTTTCATTTTCTTCCATATTCTCTATTACTTCTGTTCTCTGCAGATTTGCTGGAAGTCGAACAGTATAATGAAAATGTTGTCTTTCAGGGAATCATCGACTGTGCCAAAGCCGCTTTGGAACATGATATTCCGGTGGTTCTCGGAAACGATGTCGGCTGTCCCTGGATCATCCAATGCCCAAAAAAAGAAAAGCAGTCGAAAAAGAACTCGACCGCTTTCTCTGATCTTTCAGAACTATCATTTTTCTTCAGCTATCTGCCTATTTTGAGCAGGTGGCTTTTTCATTTTTCCCACCATAATCAAATTTTCCGTCATTTTTTTCTTCCAGTGCTTTGATCATATGATACGTATACTCATTATACGGAACTGCAATCCCCAGTTCCTTTCCCATACGCATCAATGCTCCTGAGAACATATCGATCTCAGTATGTCTTCCCGCATCTAAATCCTGCAAGGTAGAATATCTCGCAGTTGGCGGAACTTCACTTCCACGACTGGATGAATCATCCGCTGCCTTCAGATCGATCCCCTTTGCCTTCGCCACGGCTTCTAATTCTCTGCGGAGTCCATTACTGATCTCCTTCATGTGGATACTGTCTCTGTAGCATCCCACACCTGCACCAAGGATTGCCTGTGGAAGGTTATTACATACGTTCAGACGGAACTTGCTCCATATTTCTGCCTGAATCTGTTCTGTGGAACGATAATGGATTCCCGTATCTTTCAATAATTCTTCGATCGCCTGCACCCGTTCGCTCTGATACGGTGCTTCACCCTCGCCGAAAATGATACCAATCGTTGTCTCAGGATCAAAATGATATCCATCCTCTTCCTGATGGGATGCCACCTTGATCAGGGAAGGCAATACCGGTGCAGCCCCGATCTCTGCAGCGATCAGTTCTTCACTGTCCACTCCGTTCATCAGACTCATTACCGTCGTATTTTCTCCCACTGCCGTACGGATGCTGCCCATTGCTTCCGGTAAAGCACCATACTTCAGACATACAACCAGCAGATCCACCCCCTGTGCCTCCTGCGGTGTCCATACTTCGGGATTATACGTGACTCCATTAATCCTGCATCCCTTTTTCAGACGTTCTGCCCTTTCACCTTCTGCGATCACACCCAGCCGGATCTCTTTTTTCTGGGAGAGTCCCCAGATCACATAGGAGCCGACTGCTCCTGCTCCGAGAACTGCTACTTTTTCTATCTTCATTTTAGTATCTCCTTTCAAACGTGATCTGATCCAGTGCTTTTACTGATGTTCCCGGAAATGTTCTAACACCGACTCTCCTCTGCGATCTCTCTTGCCACAAAAACTCCACTTGCAGATGCATGAGACAGAGAATGGGTCACTCCACTTCCGTCTCCGATCACATACAACCCCTTATGCAGCGTCTCAAGATGTTCATCCAACTGTACTTCCATATTGTAGAATTTCACTTCCACTCCGTAAAGCAGTGTATCATCATTTGCAGTTCCCGGTGCGATCTTGTCCAGTGCATAGATCATCTCAATAATTCCGTCAAGGATACGCTTTGGAAGAACGAGACTTAAATCTCCCGGCTCTGCAGACAGGGTCGGTGTCATAAAGTTCTCGGCGATCCGCTCCGGTGTACTTCTTCTTCCACGGATCAGATCTCCGAAACGCTGTACCAGGACTCCTCCCCCAAGCATATTGGAAAGCCGTGCAATACTTTCACCGTATCCGTTGCTGTCCTTAAACGGTTCTGAGAAATGCTTTTCTACAAGCAATGCAAAGTTTGTATTTTCCGTCTGCTTTGCAGGATCTTCATAACTATGTCCATTAACCGTTACAATTCCGTTTGTATTTTCATTTACTACGATTCCATTCGGATTCATACAGAAAGTTCTGACTTTATCTTCAAATTTTTCCGTACGGTATACGATCTTACTCTCATAAAGCTCATCGGTAAGATGGGAGAAGATCACGGCAGGAAGTTCTACACGCACTCCGATATCCACACGGTTGGATTTCGTCGGGATCTTCAGATCCTTACATACCTGCTCCATCCATTTACTTCCGCTTCTTCCCACGGAAACAATACATTTCTCACATTCATCTTCTCCGTCCTTAGTAACCACACAGTATCCGTCTTCTTTCATCTCAAGACGGTCTACATGACAGTTAAACCGGAACTCCACTTTTTCTTTTAATTTTGCATACAGATTTTCAAGTACCACATAATTGATATCTGTTCCAAGATGACGTACAGATGCATCCAGAAGATTCAGCTTATTCTGCATACACAGCTTTTTAATGTGTGTACCGGAAGTGGAGTACATTTTTGTTCCTGCCCCGCCAAATTCTACATTGATATCATCTACATATTCCATCAGTCTGATGGCTTCTTCTTTTCCGATATACTCATAAAGTGTACCACCGAAGCTGTTCGTAATATTATATTTTCCGTCAGAGAACGCTCCTGCTCCGCCAAATCCGCTCATGATCGCACAGGTCTTACAGTTGATACAGCTTTTCACCTTTTTGCCATCAATCGGACATTTTCTTTTTTCCAGCGGATTTCCCGCTTCAAAAACTGCCACTTTCAGTTCAGGGGCTTTCTGCATCAGCTCATACGCTGCAAAAATTCCTCCCGGTCCTGCTCCGATAATAATTACGTCATATTTACTCATTCTCACAATCCTCTTTCTTTTTTCTTTTTTCTTTCTCTTCTATTCTTATTTATTTTCCTGTACTTTCCGTTCCTTTTTTCTGCTCTTCAGTCAATTCTTCCTTTTTTGTCTGCTGTTCTGCTTTCACAAGCTGCTCTTTCTCTGTCTCTTGTTCTGCTTTCACAAGCTGCTCTTTTTCTGTCTGCTGCTCCTGCCGCAATCCCAGGATTCCCCTGGTCAGAATCTTTACATCATCAAAAATATAATCAAATGCTCCTGCCTGGCACATATTAATGATTACCATTCCGACCGGCACTGCAAGGATCATCCAGATCACTCCGCCAACCCGGTATCCGATATATAAAAGTAATAATGTAACCAGTGGATTCAGTCCCACACTGTCACCGACCAGCTTGGGCTGGATCAACTGCCGTACTGCCTGCGTTACCACATAAATGATCAGCAATGCTGCCGCCACCTTATATTCTCCCATAAAAACTTCGTACACCGCCCATGGGATCATAGCGGTTCCCGTTCCAAAAAATGGAAGGAAATCAAGAAATGCAATCAGAAAAGCGATCAGGACAAAATAATGGATTTTTAAAAACCCAAGTCCTGCCAGCAGAATCAGGAACACAATCCCCATGATCTTAAATTGGGCTTTAAAATAACCTCCCACTGCATATTTCAGATTGTCCATCACCATAGCCATTCTTTTTGTCACAGCCTCTGGTGCGATCCCTTTCATCCAGTGAATGACATCTTCTCTCTGCACAATGAAAAAATAAGCCGACATGATCATCACAATAAACGATACCAGCATATAAGGAACCTTTTTCGCTGCATTTCCTGCTGCCGTAACTGTCGGTTCACTGACCTTACTCATCAGATTGCCCATATAATCGTCCAGATTTTCAACCAGTGATGTCCATCCGTTCTGAATCCCTTCCGGGAGACGCACAAAGACGCCCGACAGTGTCTGACCGATTTTTTCCAACCCTGTTTCTGTCTGCTCATACAGATCCGGGAAATCCCGGATCAGCCCCGTCACTTCCGTCACCAGACGGCTGACCGCAAAATAGCTGACCAGAATGATTGCCGCCAGTACCAGGATCACGATCAGTGCCGACCCCAGCTTTTTGACAATCTTCATTCTCTTCTCCAACCAGTTTACAAGTGGTGTCGCAATACTGGCAACGATCCATCCGATCACGAACGGCATCAGAAATCCGATCAGTCTGATCCCGATTACAATAAACGCTGCCGTGGCAAGGATACTGAATAAAAGGCTGACTGCGACCTGCCAGTATGGGCGTCTGTTTTCCATGCTTATGCCTCCTCAGATTGATTCAGATATTCTGTCTCGATCAGATCCCATATCTCATCCCTTCCCTGCTTTGTCTGGGAAGAAAATGGAATCACTTTTGTTCCCGGAACAAGTTCCAGTCCTTCTTTTAGGATCTTGATACATTTCTGTACCTGGCTTCTTTTGATCTTGTCTAATTTTGTGGCAATGATGATCGGCTGATATCCCTGCTCTACGATCCAATGATACATCATCTTATCATTTGCAGACGGTGCATGACGGATATCGATCAGAAGGAAAACCGCCCGAAGCTGACCGGATGTATGCAGATAACGTTCGATCAGCTTTCCCCACTGAGCTTTTTCCTGCTCGGATACTTTCGCATAACCATATCCGGGAAGATCTACCAGATACATTTCATCATTAATATTATAAAAGTTGATCGTCTGCGTTTTTCCCGGTGTTGCCGAAATCCTTGCATAGGATTTCCGGTTCATCAGTGCATTGATCAATGAAGATTTACCAACATTTGACTTCCCTGCAAATGCGATCTCCGGCTTGTCATTTTCCGGCAGAACACTTGTAATTCCACAGACAGTTTCCAAATTAATATTTTTAATTACCATAAGATCCTCCTTTATCTTACAAGTGCCGTTTTCAGCACCTCATTCATGCTCTCTACCGGAATGATCTCCAGTCCTTTCGTAATCTCCACTGACAGTTCTTCTACATCTGCCAGATTTTCTTTCGGCACAAGTACCGTATGTATTCCTGCATTTTTCGCAGCAAGCAGTTTTTCTTTCAGGCCTCCGATCGGAAGAACCCTTCCGCGAAGTGTGATCTCACCTGTCATTGCAAGATCTGCACGTACTTTCTTTCCTGTCACTGCGGAGAGGATGGCTGTTGCCATTGTAATTCCTGCTGACGGTCCGTCTTTCGGTACCGCTCCTTCAGGAATATGCACATGAATATCATGCTTTTCAAAGAAATCTTCCTGAATCGCATACTTTTTACTTACAGAACGGATATAACTGATTCCCGTTCTTGCCGATTCTTTCATGACATCTCCCAGCTTTCCGGTCAGCATGATCTCACCTTTTCCCGGCATAACATTGACTTCAATCTGCAAGGTATCGCCTCCTACACTTGTCCATGCAAGTCCACGCACAATTCCGACCTCCGGTGCTGCATTTGCCATCTGATACGTATACTTTTCTTTTCCAAGAAATCTGGACAGATTCCGGTCTGTTACTGCGATCTTCTCTTTTTCTGTCATCAGCAGCTCTTTTGCCGCTTTCCTGCAGACAGCACCGATCTTACGTTCCAGTTGTCTGACTCCTGCCTCTTTCGTATAATTATGTGCCATTTTCCAGATTGCTTTTTTACTGAAAGATAGCTGCTGTTCTGTCAGTCCTGTCTTTTCCAATTGCTTCGGAACCAGATGTTCCTGGGCAATATGCAGCTTTTCATTTTCTGTATAACTACTGATTTCAATGATCTCCATGCGGTCCAGCAGCGGACGCGGGATTGTCTGAAGACTGTTGGCAGTCGTAATGAACATTACTTCGGAAAGATCCAGCGGTACTTCCAGATAATGATCCCTGAACCGGCTGTTCTGTTCTGAATCCAGAACTTCCAGCAAAGCAGAAAATGTATCTCCCTTGTAGTCTGTGCTTACTTTGTCAATTTCATCCAGAAGAAGTACCGGATTTTTGACTCCCGCACTGCGGATTCCGTTTGCAATCCTTCCCGGCATTGCACCCACATACGTCTTTCTATGCCCACGGATCTCCGCTTCATCCCGGACTCCTCCCAGGGAAATCCTCACATAAGGCCGATTCGTTGCCCTTGCCAGCGACCTTGCAATGGAAGTCTTACCTGTTCCCGGGGGACCTACCAGGCAGAGGATCGGACTTTCTTCTCTCCGGGTCAGCGTTCTGACTGCCAGTGACTCCAGAATCCTCTCTTTCACGGTCTCCATTCCGTAATGATCTTCATCCAACACTTTCCGGGCATACTGAATGTCATTATTTTCTTCGGAACGCTTTTCCCACGGCATTTCAAGAAGTGTCTCAATATAGGTACGGATCACTCCATTTTCAGCCTGTGATCCGATCGTATTTTTGAATCTGCTGATCTCACGTTTCAGCTTTTCCTTTACCTCTTCCGGTGCTTCAAGCTTTGCTGCCGCCTCTTCAAACTCTTCTGCATCAGAAATACCTGAATCCTCCCCCAGCTCCTGTCGGATAACTTTGAGTTCTTCCCGCAGGATATATTCTCTCTGATGCCGGTCCACCAGTTCTTTGACCTTTTTCTGAATCTCTTTTTTAACATCTATAATCTGAATTTCATCTGTCAGTTCCGAGCAAAGTTTCTCATATCTTTTTTTAATATCCAGTTCTTCCAGAAGTTTCTGCTGTTCCGTATATGAAAATGGTACACTGCAGGCAATCTCATTGGTCAGCTTCTTCAGATCTTCGATCGAAATCAGTTCTTTCACTGCCTCCTTGGACATTTTTCCACTTTTGTCCGCATATTCCGTAAGAACCTCTCTCAGGTTTCGTGCCATCGCTTCCTTTTGTATCTCATCCTCTATGCCAAAATCTGTCTCTTCCAAAAGTTCAACTTCCGCTTTGAGATACGGTTCTTTTTCACTGATCCCGGTCAATCTTCCTCTCTGTTCTCCTGAGACAAGAACCCGCACAATTTTCTTCGGCAATTTAATGACCTGCCGGACTGTGGCAACTGTTCCGATACTGTATACATCTTCCTGTCCCGGATCTTCTGTCTCTATGGATTTCTGGGCAACCAGAAAAATCTTCTGATCTTCCATCATTGCCTGCTGTACCGCAGTGATCGAGCGTTCTCTGCTCACATCAAAATGTACGACCATCTCCGGCATGATCGTCAGTCCTCTCAGAGCGACCATCGGAAGGCTTTTCATTACGCTGTCCATTTCTTTTCCTCCGTTCTTATTTTTATGTCCTTCTATTTGAATCTATTCTTCTCCTCTTACAGACTACCATGCGTAAAAAAAGCGGGTGGATGGGATTCGCCATCACGCCCGCCTTTTTTATGCACTCTCTGATGTCAGGAACGACTTTCTTTCTTCGCCGTCACGCGTATATCTTGGCGGTTCTGTTCCGAGAACTGCTTCTTTCGTGATCCGGCATTCTTTAATTGTCTCATCAGATGGGACTGTAAACATCGTATCCATCATGATATTTTCCATGATTGCACGAAGACCACGGGCTCCTGTCTTACGCTTCAGAGTCGTATCGGCAATCTCCAGCAGTGCATCCTTATCAAACTCAAGCTTCACTCCGTCCAGCTCAAGCAGCTTCTGATACTGCTTTACGATCGCACTCTTTGGTTCTGTCAGAATACGGATCAGTGCATCCCGATCCAGAAGATCCAGTGACACTGTCACAGGAAGTCGTCCCACCAGTTCCGGGATCAGACCAAATTTCACAAGATCCTGAGGAAGTGCCTCCTGAAGCAGCACATCCATATCGTATTCATGCTTTGTTGCAATCTCTGCATTAAATCCGATCGACTTTCTGTCGATCCGGGTCTCTATAATCTTATCAATTCCTTCAAAAGCTCCACCACAGATAAATAAGATATTCGTCGTATCAATCTGAATCAGTTCCTGATGCGGATGCTTTCTTCCTCCCTGCGGCGGAACAGATGCAACCGTTCCCTCGATGATTTTCAGAAGTGCCTGCTGAACACCTTCTCCCGAAACATCTCTCGTAATGGATGGATTCTCCGATTTTCTCGTAATCTTGTCAATCTCATCAATATAGATGATTCCATGCTCAGCACGCTCAATGTCTCCATCCGCTGCCTGAATCACTTTCAGAAGAATATTTTCAACATCTTCTCCCACATATCCTGCCTCTGTCAGTGCAGTTGCATCAGCGATCGCAAACGGAACATTCAGAATTTTTGCCAGGGTCTGTGCCAGAAGCGTCTTTCCACATCCGGTCGGTCCCAGCATCAGAATATTACTTTTCTGAAGCTCCACTCCAAGATCCTGTTCTGCAAGAATTCTTTTGTAATGGTTATATACCGCAACGGAAAGCACCTTTTTGGCTTCATCCTGACCAATCACATACTGATCAAGGAATGCTTTCATTTCTTCCGGAGTCAGCAGATTGATATCGTCCAGTGCTCCTCTGTCGTTATAATCCAGCTCTTCTTCAATGATCTCTGAACAAATCCCCACACACTGGTCACAGATATATGTCCCGTTCGGACCTGCGATCAGCTTGCGTACCTGATCTTCAGTCTTATGGCAAAAGGAGCATCTTACCTTTCCTTCTTTTACTTTATCTGCCATATCTTTTTGTTTCCTTTCTAAGCGTAAATGTCCGTCTCTCGCAGACATTTAAAATTCCTTTTTAAAGCAAGATAAGACTCCTGTGTCTTTACAGGAGTCTTTTCTTACGCATTATTTGTGGATCACAACACCGTCGATCAGGCCGTATGCCTTAGCTTCTTCCGCTGTCATATAGTTGTCACGGTCAGTATCTTTTTCCACAATCTCAAGAGGCTGTCCGGTATTCGCAGAAAGAATCTCGTTCAGCTTCTTTTTGGTTTTTGCGATCTGGTCAGCTACGATCTGGATCTCTGTAGCCTGCCCCTGTGCACCGCCTGATGGCTGATGGATCATGATCGTCGAATTCGGCAGTGCATATCTCTTGCCTTTGGCACCGGAGGACAGGAGGAAAGCTCCCATGCTGGCTGCCATTCCAAGGCAGATCGTAGATACATCGCACTTAATATACTGCATTGTATCATAAATTGCCATTCCGGCAGTTACAGAACCACCCGGGCTGTTAATATAAAGCTGGATATCCTTGGAAGGATCTTCTGCTTCCAGGAAGAGAAGCTGCGCAACGATCAGGTTCGCACTGACATCGTTTACCTCTTCTCCAAGGAAAATGATTCGGTCCTTAAGAAGTCTTGAATAGATATCATAACTTCTTTCTCCTCTGCTGGTCTGCTCAATGACGTAAGGTACTAAACTCATTTTGCCCTCCATTTCCGAGGTTTATTACGCCTCTACAGCTGCATCGGCAACTAATGTAACAGCTTTCTGAACAGCCATATCTTTCTTCATCTGCTCCATCTCGTTCTCACCGATGAGATCTTTTAATTTGTCTGCTTCCATCTTGTACATCTCTGCCATCTTGGAGATCTCTTCGTTAACCTCTTCCTCTGTTGGCTGGATGTTCTCTACCTCAGCGATCTTCTCAAGAACAAGTCTTGTCTGGATTCTCTTAAGAGCCTGTGGCTTCATGTCTTCCATCATCTTGTCAACGCTCTGGCCTGTGAACTGGAAGTACTGCTCCATGGAAAGACCCTGGGACTGCATTCTTCTTGCGAAATCGTCAAGCATCTGACGTGTCTGTGTCTCGATCATTGCCTCCGGAATATCCATCTGTGCATTCTCGATCACTTTATCTACTGCTGCATCTTCTTTTGCACGACGTGCATCTTCTGCTTTCTTCTCTGTCAGGTTCTTCTTAACGTCTTCCTTGTACTCAGCAAGTGTATCAAACTCAGATACATCCTTAGCAAAGTCATCGTCAAGCTCCGGAAGCTCTTTTGCTTCGATCTTCTTAACATCGCACTGGAATACAGCTTCTTTGCCAGCCAGCTCTTTTGCCTGATACTCCTCCGGGAATGTAACCTTAACTTCTACGTGATCACCTGTGTTAGCACCAACAAGCTGCTCCTCGAATCCCGGGATGAAGGTGTTGGAACCAAGTGTCAGCGGATAGTCTGTTCCTTTACCGCCCTCGAATGCCTCACCATCTACGAAGCCCTCGAAATCGATAGTTGCTGTATCGCCGTTCTGTGCTGCACGATCCTCAACTGTGATGGTTCTGGAGTTTTTCTCCTGCTCTTTCTTAAGCTCAGCCTCAACTTCCTCGTCTGTTACCTCTGTCTCAGACTTCGGAACCTCAAGTCCTTTATAGTCACCAAGAGTTACCTCTGGTTTAGTAGCTACTTCTGCTGTAAAGATAAATGGTTTGCCAGGCTCAACCTGTGTTACATCGATCTTAGGCTGGGAAACGATCTCAAGATCACACTCAGCAAGTGCTTTGCTGTAATGCTCAGGGATCAGAGCGTTTGCAGCGTCCTCAAGGAATACTCCCTTTCCGTACATCTGCTCGATCATTTTTCTTGGAGCTTTTCCTTTACGGAATCCCGGAATAGAAATTCTGCCTTTTGCTTTCTGATATGCATTCTGCATTGCTTTGTCAAGATCCTCGGCGGAAACCTCGATTGTAAGTTTCGCCATGTTTTTCTCCATTTTCTCCACCTGTAAACTCATGTTTCTTGTTCCTCCTTAATCATATCGAGTAAATACCTTATATAAAATAGTTAACACTCGCATTATATATTTACAGTCATTTCTGTAGTATAGCATAACCACTGTAAAAACGCCAGTATTTTTTTCAGTTTTCCATATGCCCCCACAGGGCATTTCTCAGCTGCCCACGTCCTCAATGTTAAAGTAATTTTCTGTCTTTCTTATGTTGTTAAGACAAAATGTAAAAATCCTTTTATAAGTTTTAGGCGTATAATGAACACCATCGTCTGTACCGTCTCCCGTATTGGATACAGTACCATATCCGGTCCGCATCAGATAACTGTAAACATCAATATAGTGGTACTGACTTCCAAGCTCACCAGCAAGACCGCTGTTAAAAGTCCGGACATCCTCACATTTACGATTCTTGGTACTTCCCTTTTCCCCTCCATTGATCGGATTCACAGACATATAATACAGACTGCAGTTTTTCATGGAAAGCTTTGTTCCCAGCTTTTTCATATAAGACACGTACTGTGAGAGTCTATCATTCAGATCCTGTTTTCCGTTAATATCTCTGAGATCATTGATACCATGATTAAACACCACTGCGATCTTTGCGTATTTTTCATTTTTACGACATTTTTCTATTTCTTTCAAAAGAGCCTGTGCGCCCGTTGACTTCAGCCAGTCCAGTTCCGTATTAGAACAGCATACAAAGCTGACATGGCTGTCCACATACTCCTTTCCAAACTGTTCGTACAATACCTTCTGAAGACCATATGTCCTGGAATCTCCCACGAAGATGATCCTTTCGTAATTCTCAGGATAATGAAAGCTGTTCCTGACCAGATTCGGTTCCTGATACCGCCAGAATCTCACCGCATAGAGATGCATGGTCCCACTGACTGTGATCACCTGTCCGGCTTCATACCTTGGTGCGGTCTTCTGACCTGCCCTGGTAGACCATCCAAGGAATGTATAATTCTCTTCATTGGCCATCACCGGTAGTTTCAGTTTTCCGCTTGGAGCCTGGATGATCTTGTAGATATCTCCGTCATTCCTGTGCAGGATCAGTTTGGGATTGTTCTTCTTTTTTATCACTGCATAAAACGTTACATTTCTTTTTACAAAATATTTTTTTCCCGGCTTATATCCTGCCTCCGCTCCTCCTTTTTTCAGAGACCATCCTTCTGCCTGATATCCTGCTGGGACCTGCGGCAATTTGGGAATCGTGATCATGGAACCATATTTCTGTTTCTTTTCCAATTTTTTATATATAGCAGAGGAGGCTCCTCCGCCTGACCTGAAAGATACGGAATACACTTTTTTGCAAGCATTCCCGAATGTATCATCCGACCAGTCAAAGCCGGCAGCTGACACCAAATTTCCTGTGGCTGTCATCAGTATAACAAAAAGCGCCACTACCCACAGGACCTGTTTCATCTCTTTTTTCATGCTCTTACATACACCACCGATTCAGCGATCTCTTCTGCCTTTGCGCTTCCCTCCAGCTGTCCGATCAGGGAAAGGCTGAAATCGATGGCTGTTCCAAGGCCTCTGCTGGTAGTTACATTTCCATCTACCACTACAGGCTCCAGAGATGTTCTGGCACTTTTAAGCTGTTCCATAACAGATGGGTACGATGTAGCATTTCTGCCTTTCAGGAATCCAAGTCTCTCGAATATACCTGGTGCCGCACAAATAGCTGCTACCTTGCCACCATTCTGATAGAAATCTGTCAGAAGCTCAGTCAGCGGTTTATATTCCTCCAGATATTTTGTTCCCGGCATTCCTCCCGGAATTACAAGCATATCCGCATCGGAAAAATCACATTCTCCAAAGGTACGGTCTGTAAGAAGATCGATCCCATGAGAGGTTCTGATCTCTTTTGTCTCTTTGATAGATACTGTCTGGATGTCGATCCCGGCTCTTCTCATCAGATCTACCACGGTCAGTCCTTCAATATCTTCAAAACCATCTGCGAAAAAAATATATACTTTACTCATGATCCTGTTCATCCTTTCTTTTATAAGATCCATAAATATTTTCTGTATTCCCCATTCCCTTCCATAATGCTTTTTCCATCTGAAAATGTCAAGAAATTTCAACAGATATGCCATTGCAAATCCTGTTTTTTTCCTGTAGACTGAACATAATATCTTTTCATTTCACAAATCCGGAGGTTTTTTATATGGAGATCGAACGTAAATTTCTGATCCGGAAGGATGACCTTCCGCAGGATCTGGCTTCTTATCCCTGCCACAGGATCGAGCAGGGGTATCTTTGCACTTCCCCTGTCGTCCGCATCCGCCGGCAGGATGATGACTATTTTCTTACTTACAAATCCAAGGGTCTCATGAGCCGTGAAGAATATAATCTTCCGCTCACCGCTGAAGCCTATGAGCATCTGAAGCCTAAAGCAGACGGTATCCTCATTACCAAGGACCGCTATGTGATTCCGGAAAAAGACGGACTTACGATCGAGCTGGATGTTTTTCATAATGATTATGAGGGACTGCTGCTCGCAGAAGTGGAATTTCCGTCCGAGGATGCAGCTAATACTTATATTGCTCCAACATGGTTCGGCCGCGATGTAACCTTCTCTTCTGAATATCACAACAGTACATTAAGCAAAGGAAAGAAGTAATTAATTCATATCTGCACGTTTTTTAGACGGAGCATGTGCTATATCGTCATCCTCTGTCATCAGAAACTTTCTGATGGCAAACAGGATTGCGATCGCGATCACACCGATCAGTGTCTGTGATGGTTTCATATGTTCCACTACCATCTGTCGGGCTGTTGCAAACATCAATACTTCAACAACTGTCTGTGCTGAATGTCTGCAGAGCATCTTTACAAACTCAACACCTACCACCAGAGACAATGCCTGGGAGAGGAAAGTGGTAAAGAACTGGGTATCCATTGTTGAAATAGAAGTATCTGCAATTTCCATGATCAGGCGGATCCCGGCCAGTGCGATCACAACAAGGATAACAATGGAAAGTGCAATTTCCGTATAGCGGGAAATGTTGTAAATTATGCTGTTAAAATGCTTGCGGATTTTGTGGTTTACCTGTTTTTTGGGGCTCATAGTGAAGGAGTCCTTTCTGCTTATTTTTATACAAAAATTATACGGATTTTGTCCCGGACTGGCAAGCGTAACCGGGATTGTTTCTCAAAATGTCCAATTACGTTAAAAATCTCTTTTCGAATGTTTTCCAATATAGTATAATAATTTCCACAAACTTTTGAGAGGGGAAATTGTATGAAGAAAAAACTATTGGCGTATTTTCTTGTATTTGCGTTTGCATCCACCAGTGTTTTATCTGGTTCTGTCATAAGCTATGGACAGAATGATGCTGAGGTTTCAGATCCAGTGAATGAAATGGAGGAATTCAGTGATGGCAGTACATCTGAATTAAGT
>ERZ826146.1812-NODE-1812-length-18137-cov-2.982026_pt1 | contig 18137 bp, 12 predicted proteins | sample MGYA00519857_ERZ826146 | MGnify/ENA primary metagenome ERZ826146 (study PRJEB31778, sample SAMEA3449222) | human gut metagenome | biome: human gut; feature: human-associated habitat; material: faeces | place: United Kingdom | collected 2010/2012 ...
GCGGCTCGTGGAGATTCGGCCGAACCTGATTGCCACCTGCCGGATTGCGAACTCTTCCGAGGCGTTCGCCCGCGAGCAGCTCGCGGCGGCGATCCGCAGAGGGGCGCGTTATGTCGATATAGAGATCGAAGCGCCCGACGAGCATCTGGAATACGTTCGTACGCTTGCCCGCGAGTACGGGTGCTGGCTGATCGTTTCGTTCCACGATTTCGAGGGAACTCCCTCCCTCGACGAGCTGAAGGGGATCGCCCGGCTGTGTCGCACGAAGGGGGCCGATCTGGTGAAAATCGTCACGACGGCCTGGAATATTTCGGATGCTGCCCGTACGATGCGTTTGTATGACCTGCAAGCCGACGGAGCGCTTTTCGAGGGTGCCGCCGCTGCGGAGCGTCCGCAGTTGGTCGCTTTTTCGATGGGCGAAGCCGGGAAATTCACCCGTCTGCTCTGCCTGAAGCTCGGTGCGCCATATACTTATGTTTCAGCTGGAGCATCCAACGCCACGGCGTCGGGGCAATATACCCGCGAGGAGATGGAGCGGCTGCTTTCGGCCGAAAATTATCCTTTCGAGGGATTTCGCGAGTTCCGTCGGACGACGGTTGCCGTTCCTTGTTCCAAGAGCGTGGCCCAGCGGGCTGTGCTGGCTGCTGCGCTGGCTGCGGGAGAGAGCCGGCTCGCCAATTACGCCCCTTGCAACGATATAGTCGGAGCCGTCGAGGTCATCCGGGGTATGGGCTGCCGGATTGCGTCGGACGGTACGACGCTGCATATCGAGGGTGTCGGAGCGGAGCGCTTGGGACGTTGCACGAAGATCGAAACCGGCGAATCGGGGCTGCTCACGCGGCTGTTGACTCCGCTGGCATCCCATATTTCCGCTTTGAACGGCGGTGCCCCGGTGGAAATTTCCGGGCATGGCAGTATTCTGAAGCGCAATCTGCACGAGGCGGTCGCCGCACTGCGCGAAGCCGGCGTGCATTGTTCTGCCCGTGAGGAGGGGTATCTTCCGTTTCGGATCGAGGGCGGTATTACCCGTCGTGAGATCTCCTTTTCGGGGCGGGAGAGTTCGCAGACCGTATCGGGTTTCCTGATGACTTTGCCGTTGTTGCAGGATGCGACCGTGCTGACGGTAACCGAGCCGTCGAGCATTCCCTACCTGGAGCTTACTTTGCGGACGCTGACTCGGTTCGGTGTCCGACTCAACAGGGTGGCGTTTTACGACGGGGTGTGTGGCGGGACGCCTTCGAAAATCGTATTTTCGGTACCGGGCAGGCAGGAGTACCGTCCTTCGGACGTCTTCCTGGAGGCGGATTGGAGTTCTGCCGCCTATTTCGCGGTGGCCGGAGCCGTCGCTTCGTCGCTGGGGCGGACCGAGGGAATTACGCTGCGCAATATGCGGCTCGATTCGCTGCAGGCCGATGAAAAGATACTCGACATCTTGCGTTCGTGCGGTGCCGATGTGAGCGTCGCGCCTGCGGACGCATCCGCAAGGGGCGATATGCCGGGAGATTTGCAGAACATCTCCGTTACTGCGACCGGCCGGCGGCTGAAGGCTTTCGAGGTCGATGCCACGCATTGCCCCGATCTGTTCCCGATCCTTGCGGTGCTGGCTGCCCATTGCGACGGTACGAGCCGTATCGCGGGTGTCGGACGTCTGACGCAGAAGGAGAGCAATCGGGCCGAAACGATCTATGCCGAGTTCCGGACGCTGGGGGCGCGGATCGACATCCGGGGCGACGAGATGTTCGTTACGGGCGGGCCGTTGCATGGAGGAGATGTCCGTTCGCACAACGACCACCGGATTGCCATGAGCCTGATCGTCGCCGGGTTGTTCACGCCGGAGCCGGTGCGGCTGGACGACGTGAAGTGCATCGACAAGTCGTTTCCTTCGTTCCTCGATCTGCTCGCCCGGCAGGAGTAGCGGGGCGGGCAGATGGTATTTCCGTTCCGGCGGAAAGAACGCTTTCCGTGCGGCGAAGCGCGGAAACGATGAACGGGCCGGACGACTGAAGTAAACTCGAAGAAATTTAATTGGCTATGAATTCATACGGAACAAAATTCAGACTCTCGATTTTCGGGGAGTCGCACGGTCCGCTGATCGGCGTGGTGCTCGACGGCGTGCCTGCGGGCATGCCGCTTTCGCGCGAGGATTTCCTCGCGGATCTCGACCGTCGCCGCAGCGGTGCGAAGGGAAGCACGCCCCGTAAGGAGAGCGATTTGCCGGAGATCGTAAGCGGCGTCTGCGACGGGCACACTACGGGTGCTCCGCTCACGATCGTATTTCGCAACAGCAATACCCGTTCGGGCGACTATTCGGACTTTCGCGCGACGCCCCGTCCGGGCCATGCCGATTTCGGAAATACCGTGCCTTCAACGATCTGCGGGGCGGCGGCCATTTTTCGGGGCGGCTGACGCTGACGCTGGTGGCGGCCGGAGTCGTGGCTAAGAAGATGATCGGCCCGATCGAAATCCGGGCCCGGATCACCGAGCTGGGCGGTATTCCCCGCGAGCGGCTGAATTGCGAGCCGGGGAAGGAATTGGGCGCCGAGGGTGCCCCGACGCTCTGGGACGAGCTGATTGACCGCACGCTCCGGGAGTTGGATTCCGTAGGCGGGGTCATTGAGTGTACCTGCGACAAGGTGCCCGTCGGATTGGGCGAGCCGTTCTTCGATTCGCTCGAATCGCAATTGGCTCACCTGGCATTTTCGATTCCGGCGGTGCGGGGCATCGAGTTCGGCGACGGATTCGCCGCAGCCCGTATGAAAGGTTCGGAGCATAACGACTGTTTTGTGAACGGAGAGGGAAAAACCGCTACCAACGGAGCGGGCGGCATCAACGGCGGTATCTCGAACGGCAATCCCGTGGTGTTCCGCATCGCTGTCAAACCTACTTCCAGCATCGCGAAGAAACAATATACGTTCAATTTTGCGACGGGACGGATGGAAGAGTTCGTCGTCAAAGGGCGGCACGACGCCTGCATCGCCCTGCGCTGTCCGGTCGTGGTGGAGGCGATCGCTGCGATCGCGCTGGCTAACAACTGATCGTTTTTTGAAGAAAATCAATTGATTTTTAGTAAGTCGGATATTTGCAGTGCTGAATATTATTCGTATTATAATATTTGTCCCGCAGAGGTTTCGTTGCTCGATTCGATGCTGAAACGAAAGGAATACAGCAATACCGGGAAATATGTATTTCCCGGTATTGCTTATGATTGTTCCCTGAATTGGTATCGACGGTTTTTGAAGTCGGCCGGAAATGGGCGGGTACACAAAAAAAGGGTAAGCTACTTATATCGCACCGCTACGACCACATACCCTTGCTTGATTCCTCACCTGGGGGAGTCTGTGGGAGCTGGTCGTATAAGACTTACCCCAGCACAAAAGTACGAATTTTTTGTATCTTTGCAAAGAAAAAAGGAACTATCTGCGATTTTGTCGCTGTTTTTCGAGAGCCGGATGCCGAAAAGGCTGCCTGGATGTGTCTCGGAGGGCGGTGCGGGGAGAGTTAATGAATGAAGAGAATGACGGCGAAAAAAAGATTGCTTGTCGTGTTTATTGCTGCGGTTGCAGTCGGGGCAACGGTGGCTTTGGTTTTCATCTTTCAGTTTTTCGGAGATGCCGTCCGGGAGCGGAGCGACCTTTATATAAGCGCCCGCACGGACTACCCGGGGCTGCTCGACTCTCTGCGTCCCCGTACGGACCATCACTGGGCTTTTGACCGGTATGCCGGCCGTCTGGAGCTGGAGCGCTCCTTCAAACCGGGGCACTACGTACTGGAACCGGGAATGAACGTCGTCGAAATCGCCCGGATGCTCAAACTGGGGATGCAGACGCCCGTGCGCGTTACGCTCAACTATGCCCGTACCCGCGCTTTTCTCGCTTCGCGGCTGGCCCGCCAGCTCGATGCCGATTCTGCGGAGCTGATGCGGGCGCTGACCGACCCGCAGCTCGCCCGGGAGGTCGGGACCGACAGCCTGCAGCTCTTTTCGATCTTTATCCCCAATACTTATGAATTTTATTGGACGGTTTCGCCCGAGGATTTCGTGCGCCGCATGCGCAAGGAGTACGACCGTTTCTGGACTCCGGAGCGGGATGCCGCCCGCCGACGCAGCGGTTTGAGCCGGGACGAGGTGATGACGCTGGCTTCGATCGTCACCGAAGAGACCAACAAGGCCGACGAAATGCCCCGTGTGGCGGGAGTCTATATCAACCGCCTGCGGAAAGGGATGCCCCTGCAGGCAGATCCGACGGTCAAATATGCGCTGCAGGATTTTTCGCTTCGCCGGATTCTGCACAAGCACTTGAGAACCCCTTCGCCGTATAACACCTATCTGAACAAGGGGTTGCCGCCGTCGTCGATCGCGATGCCTTCGGTCGCTGCGATCGACGGGGTGCTGAACTTCGAGAATCACGACTATCTCTTCTTCTGTGCCCGCCCGACTTTCGACGGTTATCACAGTTTCGCCCGCACGTACGGCGAACATCTGGCTAATGCCCGGGCTTATAGTGCGGAGTTGAATCGTCGGAATATTAAATAATTTCCGTATATTTGCCCTCCCTATGTTGGTTAAAATCTATACCGAGAATCCTTCCGAGAAGGAGATCGACCGGGTGGTGAACCTGCTCGAAAGGGACGGCGTGGTGATCTATCCGACCGACAGCGTCTATGCCTTCGGCTGCTCGATCCGTTCGGCGAAGGCCGTCGAGCGGCTGCGCCGGATCAAGGGGAAGGATCTCACGACGTTTTCCGTCGTGTTCGATTCGCTCGGGCGGATTGCCGATTATTGCCGGGTGGATAACGCTCAGTTCCGGTTGCTGAAACAAAATCTGCCGGGGCCCTTCACCTTCCTGCTGGATGCATCGTCGCGTATGCCGCACAAGGCGCTCGAACGGCGTCGCACCATCGGGATCCGCATTCCGGACAATTCGATTCCTCGGGCCATCGTCGAGCGGTTGGGAGCTCCGCTGCTGACCTCTTCCGTGCTGGATGACGAGGAAACCGAATATATGATCGATCCGGAGTTGATCCACGAGCGGTACGGCCGGGACGTAGAACTGGTGATCGACGGTCCGGTTCGGGTCGGCCGCGGCCCACGCTTCGAGCGCGGAGGTGTCGGCGATGCGGTGCCGACGACCGTCGTAGATCTGACGGGCGGCGAGCCGGAGATTTTGCGGGAAGGTAAAGGTGTATTGCGGGAATAAACATATGCTAAAAATAGAAGAAGAATGACAAAATTCAAATTCTGGAACGAGGTCTGCAAGTACGGAGCGATCATCGGACTGGTCATGTCCGTGGCTTTCGTTATAGAGCAGTCCTTGATGTTGTCGGGATGGTTTTCGACGATGGGGCTGGTGTGGATCTTGGCCGCAGTCGTTTATATCGCGCTGCTTTACCGTTTCGCCAAGCGCCGCCGTGAACAGTACGGTCACGAACAGGGATTTCCTTTGAGCCGCGGCCTGGGTTTCATTCTGGCCCTGATTCTGTCGTCGGCCCTGATCAAGGGGGTGGTGGAATACCTCTATCGCAGTGTTTTCATCGGATATTCGGAGTATATCGACCGATACACTTCCGCATTGATCCGGTTCGCTGAGGAGGGAAAGCTCCCTGCGTCGATGGAGGGCGTATTCGCCGAAATGCTGAAAACCATACAGGAGGCGTCGGAGCCTTCCATTCAGGCTACCGTAGGAGCTTCGATCTGGGGCAACCTGATCGTCGGCCTCGTCCTGGGGCTTATTTTGGCCGGCATCCTGGCGCGTGCACCCCGGCCTTTCGGTCCTCAATCCGAAGAGTAAGAGAACGATGGATGCTACGCTCGACATATCGGTCGTCGTTCCTCTCTATAACGAGGAGGAGTCCTTGCCGGAGCTGGTCGAATGGATCGATCGCGTGGCTCGCGGCGAGGGTTTGTCTTACGAGGTAATCCTGGTGGACGACGGTTCCGGCGATGGTTCGTGGCGCGTGATCGAAAATCTGCACGAGCGGTTTGCGGCGGTGCGGGGGATCAAGTTCGCTCGCAACTACGGTAAATCCGCCGCCTTGTATTGCGGTTTCGCCGAAGCGCGCGGCGAGGTGGTTTTCACGATGGACGCCGACTTGCAGGACTCGCCGGACGAGATTCCGGCTCTGCGGCGTATGGTCCTCGACGAAGGGTACGACCTGGTGTCGGGCTGGAAAAAGAAGCGCCACGACCCGGCCGGAAAGCGGTGGCCGAGCAAGTTTTTCAACTGGACGGCCCGCACCGTTTCGGGAATCCGGCTGCATGATTTCAATTGCGGACTGAAGGCCTACCGCCGCCGGGTGGTCAAGGCGATCGAAGTCTATGGCGAGATGCACCGTTATATCCCGATTCTGGCCAAACAGGCCGGATTCAAGCGGATCGGCGAGAAGGTCGTCGAGCATCGCGCCCGCAAGTACGGTCATTCGAAATTCGGTATGGAGCGGATGGTGAAAGGGTATCTGGACCTCATTACGGTTTCGTTTCTCTCGCGTTTCGGCCGTTCGCCGATGTACTTTTTCGGCAGCCTGGGAACGTTGATGTTCCTTTTCGGCGGCTGTACGACGGCGTGGGTGATCGGTGCCAAGTTGTATAAACAGTGCCATGACCTGCCTGTGCGGGCCGTAACGGACCAGCCGCTTTTCTATCTTTCACTGCTGGCTGTCGTGCTCGGCGTGCAGTTGTTCCTGGCGGGATTCCTGGGCGAGTTGATCGACCGGAATGCCGCAGACCGTAATAAATACCTGATCGAAAAAACATTGGATAATCAATAAACCTTGCAGAGCCTGCGATTTTCGGCAGGATTCGAAGAGGTTCGCATAAACAAAATAGAAGTTATATGATTCAACGTATTCAGACTCTGTATCTGTTGCTGGTCGTCGTACTGACGGGATTGGCGCTGTGGCTGCCGCTGGCCGATTTCACCGTCGGGGCGGACACTTGTACGCTGACCGCTTTCGGCCTGAAGGATGCCGCCGGCATCACGTTGCTGCCGACGGTGTATCTGGGGGTTGTTCTGGTTGCCGCCTGTCTGTTGCCGCTGGTGACGATTTTCCTTTTCAAGCGCCGCCTGGTGCAGATCCGGTTATGTGCCGTCGAGTTGGTGCTCCTCGTCGGTGCCGGAGCGATGATGGGAATCTATTTCTACCTTTGTAACCGTTACTTCGCGGAAAGTGAATTTTACTCTCATACTCTTAAAATTTCGCTCGTTTTCCCGCTGGTCTGCCTGGTTTTCGACTTGCTGGCTTTGCGGGCGATCTTCCGGGACGAAAAGCTGGTGCGGTCGCTCGACCGGATTCGCTGACCGGACGTATTTCTCGGAAAAAAGGCGTGCGGTCAAAACTGCACGCCTTTTGTGTTTATTTTGCCGGGAAAGAATACGGTTTGGTGGGGTTTTTGATACGAAATAAAAATCCGGTGTGTCGTTATATTTGATTTAACGGGATTGTAATACGAAAATAGTGTTCGAATTATTGTCGAAACAGGAAAAAATAGTATTTTTACAAAAAGTTTAAGAATAAGTGGCCTGAGTAAATATGCAAGACGATGAAGTTATTTTTAACCTATTTTTATATCACTCTAAAATTTAATTGTTTATGAAAAAGAGTAGCATTTGGAAATTGCTCTTCAGTGCATTGACCGTGTTCGCCGTGGCGGTGTTCGCGGGATGTACCGACGACAATGACGACATGGGCGCTCCCTATCTGAACGTCACGCCGGAGAACCTGACGTTCGATGCGGAGGGACAGCCCGCAGATGAGTACAACGGTACTTTTATCGTTGAAACGAACCGTCCCTGGCGTGCTATCGTCGAGGACGAACAGACTTGGGTGCGCCTTTCGGCTACCGAAGGCGAGGGCGATGCTGCCGTGACCGTTACGGTGCCCGCTTCGAACATCGGTCAGTCTGCCAAAGTGACTTTCGAGGTTTACAACTCCTACGGCGCATTGATTCAGAAGGATGTCAATGTGCTTCAGGGCGAGGTGAAGCCTGCGACCGTTATTTACGGCAACAATTTCGATAAAACGCTTGCCGCGAAGGACGCGAACAATCGCTGGCCGTTCCTCGACCAGTCGGATGCTTGGCAGAATGCTACGGGCACGGGTATCGAGTCCGTAACTTATGCTTACAAGAATATGTCGGTACGCTCGTCGCAGAAAAACAGCGGCGGCTATGACGGAGCTTCGGGCCAGAACAAGATCTTCTTCGGTACGGCTCCCGCTAATTTCGACATAGATAACATTACGCTGCCTTCGGGCGAAACCAATTATCGGATTACTTTCGGTGCGAATTATTCGAAAAATAATGATGGTACTTACGATAATACTTTCAAACCCGAGTATTTCCACGTTTGGGTCGGAAACGGTACGACCTGGAAAGAGTTGAAATATGAGAAGATCGGCGGCAGCGACGAAACCGATCCTTATTGGATTCTGTTCAAGTCAGATTTTACGCTGAAAACGGCGCTGAAGGAGCTTTCGATCCGCTTTACTACCACGACGGGCGGTGAGGCTGCTAATTCCGCATTCTCGATCGACGATCTTTCGTTTACCAATGGCAACGGCGGTCAGGAGGTCGATCTCGAAGGCGGTGTGGTTCCGCCCGATCCGGGTGAGGCTACGGCCATTACCATTCCCGAACTGATCGCACAGATGACTACTACGGAAGCTCCGGTGGATGCCAATGCAGATCGCTATCTGGACGCTGTGGTGATGAACGACGTGGCCGGTGCCAATTATACCTTCAACAACCTGATCCTCGCTACCGAGAATGCGACGGAGGCCGGTAACGGCATCACGCTCTACGGCAGTCAGGTAGAACCTTCGACGCTCGGTCTGAACAAGGGTGACAAGGTGCGCGTAACCCTTTATAAAGGACTTGCCAAGGTGGTAAATTACAGTGGTATGTACGAAGTGACGGGCGCTAAGGAAGCGACTTGGTGCAAGGTCGAGAAGACCGGTACGGTGACTTCGATTCCCACGGCGACGATCGCTGCTGCGGATCTGGCGAAATATCAGGGTATGGCCGTGACGATCGCCAATGCGTCGGTTGCCCAGGCAGGTGTTTGGGCGAGCGCCAGCGCACTCTCTTCGCATACTTTCACTGCCGATGGAGCCAATTTCACCGTATTCTGCAAGCAGAGCGATGAAAAGAACCCGAGCGTGTTCCTCGATGTTCCTTACAAGGCCGCTACGGGTAATATCTCCGGTCTGGCTGCCGTATATAAGAATAATTCCCAGCTCGTTCCGCGCAATCTGGACGACGTGGCCGCTTTCAGCGACAGCTCGACCCCGATGATTACGGGGGTAACTCCGGCCAGCGTTTCGATTCCGGCAATCGGCGGCAATGAAACGATTATTGTTTCGGTTGCCAATAAGGGTGAAAATGTGCTTAGCGTTAGCGGCCTGAGCGGGTTGCTTGAAGCTACTGTCGATAATGCCAACAATATGGTGACAGTAACGGCGTGGCCCAATACCGGCGCTGTTCAGAATCAGACGCTGACGATCGCTATTGCCGGTGGCAACAGTGTGACGGTGCCTGTCACACTCCTCGGTGTCGGAGGTGGAGGAACCGGTGAGGTCGTTGCGTTCTCGATCACGGATATTAAGGCGGATAATGCGGATCTCCCGACCAATGGTTACGGTTCGCAGGTTGTCGCTACGCCCAGTACCTGGGTTAGTTGGACCGTCGGCGGTATCGAGTTCACGGGTGTGAAAATCTGTGAATCGCCCGCTTCCAACGGCTCGATCATTCAGATGCAGGGTAATGACTCCGATGCGGCTAAACAGGCGAAGCTGCAAAATGTGACGCCGATCGACGGGATGTCGAAGATCAAGATCGTTTTCCGGTCGTATCCGAATAAGAGTGGCAGCTACTACAACCCGGGATATACGATGACCGTTGCCGGGGCTGCTCAAACTCCTGTGGAAACATACACGGATAAGAGCGGTTACAGAGAGTATGTACATGAGTACGATCTGGCCGGTTTGGGTGCTGATTCCTTTGTGCTCGACAATAATAAGGTCGGAGCCTTGTATATCGAATCGTTCGAGATTACCAAATAGTTTTTAATATGCCGGATACCGACTCTTGGAGGGATCATCCCCTCCAAGAGTTTGGTTTCTCGGATAGTTTTTTATAGTTTACCGATGATGTCGATGTTCAGATATTGTGAGAAGGGATGGAAATGGCTGTTCCTGACGATGATTGCGCTCTCTGTCGTAGCTTGCGGCGACGATACGGACGATTTTTGGGGTTCTGCCGTATGGCGGACCTCTTCGACGGTCGGAGCTGCGGAGGGTTCGGCCGCCATACAGATTGAGGGACCTGTCGGCGCCGGATGGCGTGCCGAAATCAAGGACGGAGGTGCTTGGTGCTCGTTCAGGCTCAACGATCCGACGGTCCTCGTGAAGGAGGGCACCGTACAGAGTTCGAACATCAGCAATATCCTGGACGTTTATTATACGCGGAATACCGGGAGCGGGGAACGTTCGGCGACCATCGAATTCGAATTTCTCGGCGGAGAGCCGCAGGTGCTCGTGCTGACGCAGTTTTCGGCCTCTTCGACCAACGATCCCTACGACGAGGGGCATGCGACGGCTTGGGCGGAGCTGCCGGAAAAAAAGACTGATGAGAATTTTATTTACGTCAGCCACTTCGCTTCACTCAATAACCGTACCGTGCGCAACTATTCGTTCTGTTACGACAAGACGCTGCACGTGGCGCATTGGGTAGCTTATCCGCTGCACTCGGTGTACAGAGGATCGATCGACCGTACCAACGATTTCCAGTACGATCCGAAGGTCGATTATTCGTATCAGCCCAATCTGGTCGAAAGATCCTATACGGGAAGCTATGATCGGGGACATCAGCTCCCTTCGGCGGACCGTACGGCTACGCGGGAGTTGAATCTCCAGACGTTTTATGCGACCAATATGACGCCGCAGCTCAACCGGCTCAACCAGGATATGTGGGCCAATCTCGAAGCCAAGGTGCGTGCGCAGATATGCAGCGACACGCTTTATGTGGTGACCGGTTGCTATTATGCCAATACCAATACGACGACGACCGACCGTGACGGGAAAGTTTGTCCGGTCCCGACGAATTATTTCAAGGTATTGCTTCGCACGCGCACCGGTACGACCGGTAAACGTATCGCGGATTGTTCGGCCGATGAATTGAAGGCGATCGGATTTTGGGTGGATCAGAAGAGCTACGGCGATATTCAGCCGCCTGCGTCCATTTGCATGAGCGTGGCGGAGATTGAAAAGAAGACCGGCTTTACGTTCTTTCCCAATATTCCCGAGTCGGCTGCGGAATCCGTAAAGGCACAAAACTCTCCGAGCCAATGGGGAATCCAAAACTAATTTGACTTATGAAAAAACGACTGATTTTTACAGGACTACTGGCCTTACTGTTCGCAGCCTGCTGTTTCGCGCAGAAACCGTACAAGGTGGTCTTTTACAACTTGGAGAACTTTTTCGATACGATCAACGATCCCGAGGTCAATGACGACGAATTCACGCCGGAAGGACCTAAAAAATGGAATTCTGTCAAGTATGCGAAGAAGTTGGGTAATACCGAAAAGGTGCTTTTCGACATTGCCGGTATCGATAAGGATTATCCGATCGTGATCGGCGTATCGGAGGTGGAGAACCGCTCGGTGCTCGAAGATATCATCGCTACGCCGAAGATGGCTCCGGGCAATTACCGGATTTCGCACTACGACTCTCCCGAAGCTCGCGGTGTGGACGTCGCTTTTATGTACCGTCCCGATGTCTTCAAGCTGGAGGGCAGCGCACCGATCCGCACGCAGATTCCTTCGCTTCCGAATTTCAAAACCCGCGATATTTCGACCATGTGGGGTACGATCGACGGCGAACCGTTCTTCTTCATGGTGGCTCACTGGCCTTCGCGTCTGGGCGGCAAGGACGCTTCGGAGTTCAAGCGTATCGCCGTCGGCGAGCAGATGCGTCGAATCGCCGACTCTGTCCTGAAGGTCAATCCTGCGACCAAGATCGTGGCGATGGGCGACTTCAACGACGATCCGACCGATCCGAGCATGTTGGAGGGGCTGAATGCCAAACCCAAGGTCAAGGATCTTCAGCCGGGCGATTTCTTCAGTCCGTTCCACGCCGTGCTGCGTGCCGGTATGGGAACGCTGGCTTACGGCGATGCCTGGAATCTCTTCGACAATATCGTAGTGTCGGAAAACCTGGTCAATGCGAAGCCCGGCGAGTTGCGTCTGGTGCGGGCTCCGGGATCGAAGTACTACGGGAATGTCTTCAAGCGTAACTATATGATCCAGCGGGAGGGGCAGTTCAAAGGCTATCCTTTGCGCACGTACGTCGGAAACAATTTCCAGGGCGGTTACAGCGACCACTTCCCCGTTTATATCTACATCGGTAAATAAATACCTTAACTTGAAAGGATATGAAAATAAAAAGTTTACTAATTTTTGTATTTACCCTGATGTCGCTGACCGCGTTCGCTCAGAGCGGCGGTATCAAGGGTAAGGTCGTTTCCCGCGAGGGACGTGTCGCGGTGGACGGGGTGAAGGTTTCGGTCACTCCCGGTGAAATGACTGCCACGACCGACGGCCGAGGTGGTTTCGTGATCGAGAATGTCGAGCCCGGCGAATATACGTTGCAGTTCGAGGCTCCCGAATTCGAGCCTTTGACGCTCGTGGTGCGCGTGGACAAGATGGTGCGCGACATCAATACGGTGATTCTGGTCCCCGAAGTGCTTTCGACCGTAATGGACGATTCGATCTTCGCAGAGTTCGACACCGAGAGCGGCAACGATGCGCAGTCGCTGCCTTCGTCCCTTTCGGCCTCGAAGGACGTTTTCAACAACATCGCTTCCTACCGGTTCAGCGAGATGCGTTTCAACGTGCGCGGTTACGATTCGCAGTATTCGGACGTTTACCTGAACGGCATTCGCTTCAACGACGCTATGACGGGCTATACGCCCTGGTCGTTGTGGAGCGGTCTGAACGACGCTACGCGCAACCAGGAGATCACCAACGGTTCGGTCATGTCGGATTACGGCGTGGGTAGCATCGGCGGTACGACCAACATCAACGCCCGTGCTTCGCAGGTGCGCCAGGGACTTCGCGTGAGTCTGGTGAACGCCAATTCGATGTATCGCTTCCGTGCCATGGTGACCTATGGTTCGGGTCTGCTGGACAACGGCTGGTCCTATGCGTTGTCGGTATCTACCCGTCAGGGCGGCAACTCCTACGTGGACGGCGTCTATTACAACTCCTACGGATATTTCGCTTCGGCCGAGAAGATTTTCAATTCGCGTCACCGGTTGGGCTTCACGATTATGGGTGCTCCCACCGAGCGCGGTGCGCAGCAGGCTTCCACGCAGGAGGCTTACGATCTGGTCGGCAACAACTATTACAACCCCAACTGGGGCTACCAGGACGGCAAGATGCGTAATGCGCGCGTGCGTAACAGCCACGAGCCGATCGCTATGATCAACTATACGTTCGATCCCAATGAGCATACCCAGTTCAACCTGGCCACTTCGTTCCGTTTCGGTAAGAACGGTTATTCGGCGCTGACGTGGTACGACGGTGCAGACCCCCGTCCCGATTATTACCGCTATATGCCGAGCTACAAGTTGCTGAACGCTACCGACCTGGAGGCCGCTTCGATGGCTGCGGCCAGTCTGGCGGATCAGTGGATGCGCAACGTGGGTAATATCCGCCACTTCGACTGGGACGAAATGTACCAGACCAACATGAATTTCCGCAATGCCGAGGATGAAGCGATATACGGTCCCGGCGCCCGTTCGAACTATATCATCGAGGAGCGCCATACCGACCAGTTGGACTGGAACCTCGCCGCGCAGATCAGCCGAATCTATAAGGATAACTCCCGTCTGACGGCCGGAGCCAACGTCCGCATCAACCGCACGTGGTACTACGACGAGGTGAAGGATCTGCTCGGCGGCGACTATTACGTGGACGTCGATAAATTCGCACAGCGCGACTTCGGCGATCCGATCATGGCGCAGAACGATATGGATTATTATAACCAGTACGGTCATGCAAGAGCCGTCAGAGAGGGCGACAAGTTCAGCTACAACTACAAGGCGCATCTGCGTTCCGGCGGTGTATGGGCTACTTATGCCGCTCGTTTCGGCGGGTTCGGCATGAAGTTGGGCGCCGAGCTCGGCGGACTTTCGATGTGGCGCGAAGGTCTTTGGCGCAAGGGTCTCTTCCCGGATAATTCGAAGGGCAAATCGGAGAAACTCGAATATTTCGTATATAAGGCCAAAGGTAATTTCGACTATGTCATCAATGCCAACCATACTTTCGAACTCAACGCCGTGGCGATGCAGAATGCTCCTGCGTTCCAGTCGGCCTTCGTTTCGCCCCGTACGCGTAATTCGGTAACTCCGGGGCTTACGACGGAGAAGGTTTACGGCATCGACGCTTCGTACAACCTGCGTTACGGCGATTATAAACTCCGTGTTTCCGGTTATTATACGAAGGTGAACGACCGTTCGAAGGTGATCTCCTTCTACGATGACGTGCTGAAGACCTATACCAATTTCGCCTTGAGCGGTATCGACGAGCAGTATTTCGGTCTGGAAGTCGCCGCTTCGATTCCGATCTACAACGGTTTGTCTTTGAACGGTGCGATCAGTTGGGGTCAGTACACTTACACGTCGAATCCCAATTACGTGCAGATTGCCGACAACAGCGCCGAGCCGCTGAACTCCGGTACGGTCTATTGGAAGGATATGCGCGTGGAGAGCACTCCGCAGACGGCTATGAATATCGGTTTGTCGTACCGCGGTCCTCATAACATCTACGCATCGATCGATCTGAACTATTACAACAATATGTATCTGTCGATGAACCCGCTTTACCGTACGGACGAGGTGTTGTTGCCTACGATGACGGACGAACAGATCCGGGAGCTGCGCAGTCAGGAGAAGTTCGATTCGGCCTACACCTTGAGTGCGAGCATCGGTAAGAATTTCTACATTCAGCGTCGTTATACGCTCGGCTTCAGTTTGCAGGTGAATAACATCCTGAACAACCAAAATATCAAGACCGGCGGTTATGAGCAGATGCGTGTGCAGGGCATTAAGACCGGCAAGGAGATCACTTCCTACCAGAAGTTCGCTCCCAAGTATTTCTACCTGTTCGGCACGACTTACTACCTGAATGTCTATTTCCGTTTCTAACGGCTTAACGAATTAATATTGTGAAGAATATGAATAGAATAGCAACCATATTTCTGGCGGTGACAGCAAGTTTGTTCTTCGTCGGCTGTTATAACGATTTCGATACGCCGGCTCCTGCGAAGGTATGGACGGATGCGGACTTCAGCGACAGTAAAATCATTTCGATCAAGGAGCTGAAGGATATTTTCGAGGAGGCTTATCCCGGGACCAGCGGTATCGGCCAGTCGCTGACCATTACCGACGACCTGGTGATTCGGGGCAAAGTCATTTCCAGCGACCAGGCCGGTAACGTCTATAAGTCGATGTACCTGTACGATGAAAGCTGCCAGTCGGCCATTGAAATCAAAGTGACTTCGGGATATTACATTACCTATGCTCCCGGTCGCCTGGTTTATATCCGTTTGCAGGGTCTGGTGCTGGGAAATTACCGCACGATGCTCAGCGTGGGTGTCGCATCGACCAATTCCGATTATGCGAACGGTAACATGGAGGATCGCAATACCTTGGAAGAGCATGTCAAGCTCGGCGAATTGATCGGCTTGACGGCGGCCGATACTTTGGTGGTTACTCCCGCTTCCTATTCGACGCTGACGGATGAGTCGCTGGGGCGTTTGATCCGTTTCGAAGGGTTGGAAAGCAAGTTCGGCAAGGCCGGCTGGGGGTATAAAAATACATTCCCCAACTACTTCGCCAACAGTACCTCCTACGATGTGAATTCTCCGGGTTGGACCGATATCAACGATTGGGCTACCTGGGCGACGAAGCGGGTCGATGAGCTTACGCACGAGAGTACGTTCTATTATGGCTCTGCCTGGTTCACCTATGGCGACATCAACACCCTCGCAGGCAATTATGTCGTACGTTCGAGCGGTTATTGCCGTTTCCGTGACGAGAAAATACCTGCGGACGGTTCCGTGGTGAACATTACCGCGATCTATACCAAGTTTTCGCAGGGCAGCGATGCGACGGCGGCCTATCAGTTGTTGCTGAACAAGGCGTCCGACGTGGTCGTGACTTCGAAATAGCCGCAGTTTGCAGTTGAAATCGCCGGGCCTCATCTTTTTGATGAGGCCCGTTTTTTATTCTTTATGCGGTTGCGATTCCGCTCGTATTGTCCGCGAAGGAGCTGCCTCCGGTCTTATGAGGCATAAATTTCAGGGAAGAGCAGTGCGCGGAAGTCGGAGTGCATGATCTTGTCCCGTTACTGTTTTTCCTGCCTGCCGGGGAGCCGGTTGCCGTATGTCCGAAAAAAGCAAGACATTGTTCGGATCGTTCTTTTGCTGCAAGTTGGCAGGCTGTCGCACCGGGGGACCTGCTGTCCGCATAATGCGATTCCGACTGCCGGGAAGGGGCAACGTGATCGGCAGAGAGCTGTCCGCAAACGGAAGAGCGTCGCCGAAACGGAGAATTCGATGCGAAGTGCGGAATCGGAAAGCATGGCGGGGTATGACATAACGTCGTTCGTGGAGTTTGGTTCCGCGTCTGTTTTCCGGAAACGGATACGATTCCTGTGCGTGGACGATCTTCCTGCATTGCAGATAGGAGCGGAAAAGGAAACATCCGTGAACAGGAGTCCGAAACCAAAGAAAACCCCCGAACCGGTGAGAGTTCGGGGGTAGTAGTGAATAAAACCTGTTATTGATGATTATTCATCTGTTTCGGGTTGAGCTTCGGGACGCATGGTGACCTGTATTACGTTGCCGCTGTCGAGGAGCTTCTTCGCCAGGTCGCGGATCTCGTCGTAAGTGATGCTGTTCAGGGTCTTTTCGTAGTCGGCGAGCAGATTCTGCTTGTGACGGTTGTAGTCGTCGATCAACCCGAACCAGGTGCCGTTATTTTCGAGCGTATTCTTGAATTGCTTGACCAAGTATTCGCGGGAGTCGTTGATGTCTTTGGCTTCCGGTCCTTCAGTCGCGATTTTCTCGATTTCATCGAAAACGATCGGCACGAGTTCGTCGGCCATCTCCTCGTTGGTGTCGAACTGTATTTGCAGGAGGGCCTGTTTTTCGGGACGATACGAGAGAGTATAGCTTACCTGTACTCCGTACGTGCCGCCTTTCTCCTCGCGGATGGATTTCAGGTAACGGTTGTTTAGAGCCATGTTGAGCAGCAACATGGTTTGCTTGTTGCGCAGCGTGTAGTCCGCATCGCTCGAGAAGAGCAGGAACTCCGAAACTTTCGGCTGCAGCATCGGGGTGCGGAAGTCGTTCACGACCTTGCCTTTGGCTGTGCGGAGTTTGTCGTCCGTGAACTTAAGCACGTGTTTCGAGGTGGGAATCGAACCGATATATTTCTCGACCAACGGCTTCAACGTTTCCAAATCCACGTTGCCTACGAAGGTGAACGTAAAGCTGTTCGCACCCGGGTAGAGCGTTTTGAAGGTTTTCGGCAGATTTTCGAACGAGATGCTTTCCAGGGCCTCGATCGTCAGCGGCTGCTGACGCGGATTGTCGCTGTAAAGCGTTTTGATCGTTTCTATCTGCATGATGTAGTCGGGATTCGAGGTCAGGTTCTGGACGTATGCCTTGTAGCTGTCCATCGTCGTGTTGAAATCCTCCTCCGAGAAGCGGGGACTTGTGAAGTTCTGGTAGAGCAGTTGGAGCATCGTTTCGATGTCTTTGGGCGAGCAGTAACCGCTCATACCGTTGCTGTAGTTATTGACGTACAGGTTGATTCCGGCTTTCTTGCCTGCGAGCTGCTTGTTCAGTTCGATTGCAGAGAATTTGCCCACCCCCGACTGGGCCGCGATGACCGGAAGGAATTCACCCTCCTTCACCTCAGTATCGGCAAGCTGCGACATCCCGCCGTCAGCCTGTACCTGCAGCAGGACTTCGTCCGCCTTGAGTTGGGTCGGTTTGACGATGATCTTCACACCGTTCTTGAGAATCCATTCGGTCGTTCCGAGATCCTCGTTGTATGCGGTCTTTTTCACGGGCGAGCC
>ERZ826146.1816-NODE-1816-length-18079-cov-4.214880_pt1 | contig 18079 bp, 16 predicted proteins | sample MGYA00519857_ERZ826146 | MGnify/ENA primary metagenome ERZ826146 (study PRJEB31778, sample SAMEA3449222) | human gut metagenome | biome: human gut; feature: human-associated habitat; material: faeces | place: United Kingdom | collected 2010/2012 ...
AACTATTGGACAGTGCCGTTGCGGAGGTTATCGTAAAGCTGGTAAGCAATCCGAAGTTCGCCGCCATGATGCAGGAAAAGATCAGCATGAAGGTGGATACCTCTGCCATTGAGCAGGAGATCGCGGCGCATGAAAAGCAGCTTCGGCAGAGTTATTCCGTAAAGGCACGACTGATGGAGGAGATTGATTCCCTCGACCCGGATGATAAGCACTACATGAAACGCTAAGCAGACCTTGATGACCGGCTTTACAAGATGTATGATAAAATCGAGGATACGGAAAATCAGCTCAAGCTCCAATCATTGCGGAAGATATGAGCTTGAGTTTGGACAATGACGCACATATCGAAATGGTATGCCTCTTGAGCAAAGAGGCAGGGGAGGAACAGCAGAGATGAATCAGGCAATGAAGAAAGCAAAGGAAACTTTTGCACAGGGAAATTATACCTGTGTCTGGTGCAGGGACAACGAGCTTTTGACGAGTAAGGAAGCAGGTCTGCGTCCGCTGCTGACACGCATCCGGGAGGGGAAGGATTTGAACGGGTTTTACGCGGCGGATAAAATCGTCGGACGCGCGGCGGCATTTTTATATGTGAAGCTTGGAGCAGCCGGGGTGTATGCACCTGTGATGAGCAGGGGTGCGAAAGAGCTTTTGGCGGAATACAACATATCTGCAGAAGCTGACGAACTGACAGAGAACATCCGAAATCGTCAAAATACCGGATTATGTCCAATGGAATGCGCAGTTTCATCCTGCGGCAGTCCGGAAGCAGCGTATGCTGCCATTTTGGAAGCGATCAGAAAAATGCAGCAGAAATAAGCGATAAAGATAAAGGGGAAAATATAAGAGGAGGAGCGTTTAAATGCTGTACAAAAAGAATCAGGCAGAGAAACTGGAAGACAGCTTGTTTAAGCAGCCCACAGCGGAGTATAGGGGAGCTCCCTTTTGGGCGTGGAATACGATGCTGGATCAAAAAGAGCTCGACAGACAGATGGAGGTCTTAAAGTCGATGGGCTTTGGCGGTGCACATCTGCATCCGCGTACCGGTCTGGAAACACCGTATTTAAGCGAGGAATTTATGGATCGGATCAAGGGCTGCCTGGCAAAAGCAAAGCAGGAAAACCTACAGGTTTATTTGTATGATGAGGATCGTTGGCCATCCGGATTTGCGGGAGGTCTTGTGACGAAGGAGGAAAAATACCGTGCGCAGTATCTTCTGTTTACAAACAAGCCTTATGAAGCAGGGGAAGAGGCACAGATGCAGACAGATTCCAGTGCGAGAGCAGCAAGAACCTTAAACGGCAGGCTGCTTGAGGTTTATGATGTCGTTCTGGATGAAAAGGGTTATCTGGTTTCCGGTAAAAAACTGGAGGAAGGGATGCAGCCCCAGGGAACCTGCTGGTACGCTTATCTGGAACGCCCGCTGCCGAGCACCTGGTACAACCATCAGACCTATGTAAATACGCTGGACAAAGCGGCAATGGATCGTTTCCTGGAAATCACCCATGAGGCTTATGCAAAGGAGATCGGGGACGAGTTTGGAAAAACTGTGCCGACGATCTTTACGGATGAGCCGCAGTTCTCTCATAAAACACTTTTGCAGTTTCCGCAGGAAAAACGGGATGTGATCCTGCCCTGGACAGAGGATTTTGCTCAGACCTATCAGGAAATGTATCAGGAGGATATTCTGGAAAAGCTCCCTGAGCTGATTTGGGAAAAAGCAGACAGAAGCGTTTCCACGATCCGGTATCATTATCATGATCATGTGACGGAGCGTTTTACCCGCGCGTTTGCAGACAATGTTGGAGCATGGTGCAAAAAGCACAATATCGCGCTGACCGGACATATGATGGAAGAGCCCACACTGCGAAGTCAGACTGCAGCACTGGGCGAGGCGATGCGTGCGTACAGAAGCTTTGAACTGCCCGGTATCGACATGCTGTGTGACAGCCATGAATACACGACGGCAAAGCAGGCACAGTCTGCATCTCATCAGTTTGGGCGTGAAGGCGTAATGAGCGAGCTTTATGGTGTAACGAGCTGGAGCTTTGATTTCAGACGCCATAAGCTGCAGGGAGACTGGCAGGCGGCGCTGGGCATTACACTGCGTGTGCCGCATCTGTCCTGGGTTTCTATGAAGGGGGAGGCAAAGCGTGATTATCCGGCGAGCATCAATTATCAGTCGCCGTGGTGTAAGGAATATAAAACAGTTGAAGATCATTTTGCAAGAGTAAATACAGCAATGACACGTGGGAAGGCAGCTGTGCGTGTCGGCGTCATTCATCCAATCGAAAGCTACTGGCTTCACTGGGGACCGGAGTCCCAGACCGGATCGATCCGGGAGCAGATGGAGGAACGGTTCCAGAATGTGACCCGCTGGCTGTTGTTTGGCAGCTGTGACTTTGACTTTCTGGATGAATCGTTTCTGCCTGATTTGTGTACGGAAGCAGGAAACCCGCTGAAGGTCGGTGCAATGTCCTATGATGCTGTTATCATTCCCGGCTGTGAAACGCTGCGCAGTACGACAATAGAACGTTTGAAAACCTTTGCAAGAGCGGGCGGTAAGCTGATCCTGATGGGAGAAGCACCGACTATGACCGATGCAGTGCCCAGTAACGATGGAGCAGAGCTTGCAGCACTGTCCAGCCAGATCGTCTTTGAAAAAGCGGCGCTTTTGGAAGCGGTTGAGCCGTATCGCACACTGCGCCTGGAAAATGAGACGGGAGGCCTGACAAACCATTACATCTATCAGCTGCGCATGGATCAGGACTGCAGCTGGCTGTTTATTGCAGTGGGAGAGCCTGCAGGAAATCCGGATTTTGTGAAAAAGGATCCTGTGAACATCGTGTTAAACGGCAGGTTCACGGTGAAAGAATACGATACCATGACCGGAAGAATCCGGGATGTGAAGACGGCAAAAAGAGGGGCGCAGACGGTTGTAAATCATATCTTTTATAACCAGAGCAGCTTGCTGTTAAAGCTGATGCCGCTGGGCAAGGTGAGCGGCAGCGTGCAGGCGGCTGATGCGAACGATGCAACACAAGCAGCTGGCGTGCCTGGCGCGATGCAGGCGGTATCTGGCGCATCCAGCACGGCAGAAAGCCGCGCAGCATGTGTTGATTCTGCTTTAGCTGCAGCCCTCCGGGAACAGCTCCTTGCGTCCGGCGCAGCGCCGCAAGCCCTTCCGAATCGTGTTGCCGTTACTTTAAGTGAACCGAACGTTCTTCTTTTGGATCGTGCGGAATTTTGTATGGACGACGGAGAATATCAGCCTGCACAGGAGCTGCTGCGGGCAGACAATGTCCTGCGCAGTCAGCTCGGTTTCCCGGCGCGCGGCGGAGAAGTTGCCCAGCCATGGGTATTGCCGGAGGAAAAGACGGAACATTTTGCGACACTTCGCTTTACGATAGAAAGTGAAGTGGAAGTACCGGTACGTTTGGCACTGGAGGAAGCGGAGCATGCATCTGTAAAACTGAATGGGAAAACAGTGAACGAAAAGGTGTCCGGCTGGTATACGGACCACTGCATCGGGACGATTGAAATCGGCACACTTCAGAAAGGCACAAATATAGTGGAAGCGACAGTTCCTTTCACGCACAGAATCGGTCTCGAATGGTGTTATCTCCTCGGTGATTTTGGCGTGCGTATCGAAGGCAGAGCCGGTGTGGTGACAGCACCTGTCAGAGCGTTAAGCTTTGGGGATATCGTACCCCAGGGACTTCCTTTTTATGGTGGGAATATTACCTATCATCTGCCGGTATCGATCGGAGCAAATGGCGCTGTTGTACATATTCCTCATTATCGTGGCGCACTCGTTGCAGTTGAAAAGGATGGAAAACGGTTGGGTGAGACGACATTTGCACCCTATGATCTGGAAGTTGGACAGGCTGATTCGATCGATCTGGTGTTGTTTGGAAACCGCGTCAATACCTTTGGCGCAGTCCATATGGTTGGAGAGGATGACAGATTCCTGAATCCCGGCAGCTGGCGTACCCAGGATGATGGCTGGTCGGAGGAATATGTGCTGCAGAAGGTCGGCATTTTGTCTGCACCGGTGATTGTGGAAAAGTAAAAATGTATTTTGGAAAGCAAAAATGCAGTGTGTTATACAGCACTGCATTTTTGTTTCCTGACAAGGAACAGGGAATGTGCTACAATGATAAAAAGATGTCGGATAAAAAGACTTTCACTTATCTATGAGGAAGCTCAAGTGAGCTTAGCTCTTTTGACTCTGGCATCATAAAAAGTAAAACGTTTGAGAGATAAAACGAATGTGAGGGAAAGAAAATGACAGAAATTGAAAATAGTAAAGATCTGATTAGTGTATTATGGAGTGGGGCAGACATCTTGCGTTCAAAAATGGACGCAAATGAGTATAAAGATTATCTGCTGGGGATAGTGTTTTATAAATATCTTTCTGATTCCTTCCTGATCAAGGTATATGATCTGCTTTACGATGAAAAACCATCTACACTGAAGGATGCAGTAGAGGCATACAAAGAGGCACTGAATGACGAAGAAAGTTCAGAAGAATTAAAAAAACAGCTTGCAGAAGAATGCCATTATGTGATGGAACCAGAGCTTACATATACGCATTTTGCAGAGGAAGCAAGAAATAATTCTTTTAACCGAGAGCAGCTGCAAAAAGGCTTCAACAACATTGAGCAGAGTGATCCTATTTTTGCTGATTTGTTTGCTGATATTGATTTATATTCCAATCGATTAGGTACAGGAGATCAGAAACAGAGCGATACAGTTGCCAGTCTTATAAAAGAAATTGATAAAGCTGATTTACTGAATTCAGATGCAGAAATACTTGGGAATGCATATGAATATCTGATTGGGCAGTTTGCATCTGAAACTGGAAAGAAAGCAGGAGAATTCTATACGCCCCAAGCTGTATCGAAAATCCTGACACGAATCGCTATTTCGGGACAGGAAGATAAGATTGGACTGTCTGTATATGATCCGTGTATGGGATCAGGATCGCTCCTATTAAATGCAAAAAAGTATGCGGCTAAGCCAAAGTATATTAAGTATTACGGACAGGAATTGAATACATCGACATATAATTTGGCAAGAATGAACATGTTTTTACATGGAGTTGCAGCGGAGAACCAAAAGCTTAGAAACGGTGATACACTGGATGGAGACTGGCCGACTGGAGAAGAAACGGATTTTGATATGGTTCTTATGAATCCACCCTATTCTGCAAAATGGAGCGCAGCGGCAGGATTTTTGCAGGATGAGCGTTTCAGTGATTATGGTGTACTGGCACCAAAATCAAAAGCAGATTATGCTTTTTTACTGCATGGATTGTATCATCTGAAAAGCAGTGGGACAATGGCAATTGTGCTTCCGCATGGCGTCCTTTTCAGAGGAGCAGCAGAGGGAAAAATCAGAGAGAAATTGTTGCGCTCCGGCAATATTTACGCGGTAATCGGTCTTCCGGCAAACTTATTTTATAATACGTCCATTCCGACTTGTATTATTGTGTTAAAGAAACACAGAGATGGACGGGATGTACTGTTTATTGATGCCTCTAAGAAATTTAATAAAGGCAAAAAACAAAACGAGATGACGGATGCCCATATTGATGAAGTGCTTGCATTATACAGCAAGAGAGAAACTGTAGAAGGAGAAGCAGTTTTAGCAAGCTTTGATGAGATCGAAAAAAATGATTTCAATCTGAATATCCCGCGATATGTTGATAATTTTGAGAAAGAAGAAGAAATCGATCTTGATGCACTTTTAAAAGATATGGAAAAAACGGATGATGAGCTGAAACAGGTGCATGGAGAATTTGTATCCCTTTTAAAAGAGCTGACATCATCAGATGAGGCTATTATGTCTTCATTAAATGAGCTGATTGGAAGGATGGAGAGGTAATGGATATGGCAAAACCTATAATTAGATTTAAAGGATATCAGGATGATTGGGAACAGCGTAAGCTTCCTGAATTTGTTTCATTTTTTAATGGTTTGACTTACACGCCAGACGATGTGGAAGAAACAGGGACATTAGTATTGAGATCTTCCAATGTGAAAAATGGAGAAATTGTGGATGCTGACAATGTATATGTGAATGACAAAGTGGTAACATCTGAAAATGTGCATGAAGGCGATATTATAGTTGTAGTAAGAAATGGTTCACGTGCGCTTATTGGAAAACATGCGCAAATTAAGGATTCCATGCCAAATACAGTAATTGGAGCATTTATGAGTGGCATGCGTTCCGAACATTCTTCTTTTGTAAATGCACTACTTGACACTTCTGCATTTGAGAATGAAATTGCAAAGAATATGGGAGCAACTATTAATCAGATTACAGGTTATATGTTCTCAAAAATGGAATTTATGATTCCATCTGGAAATGAACAACAGAAAATAGGTGAATATTTTCAAAGTTTAGATAACCTCATCACTCTTCACCAGCGAAAGTGTGATGAAACAAAAAGACTGAAAAAATATATGCTTCAAAAAATGTTTCCGCAAAATGGGGAAAAAGTTCCAGAAATTCGATTTTCAGGATTTACTGATGATTGGGAACAGCGTAAGTTGGGAGAACTAGCTGAAATAGTCGGAGGTGGAACACCAAGTACAAGTGTAGATTCATATTGGGATGGAGATATTGACTGGTACGCCCCAGCAGAAATCGGTGAACAGATTTATCTAAAATCCAGTCAGCGAAAAATAACAGAGGAAGGTTTGAATAAGAGTTCGGCAAAGGTACTTCCTGTTGGAACTGTCCTTTTCACATCGCGTGCAGGTATTGGAAAAACCGCTATTTTGCTGAAAGAAGGCTGTACCAACCAAGGATTTCAATCCATCGTTCCGAATAAAGATAAATTAGATTCGTACTTTATTTTTACAAGATCTGAAGAGCTTAAAAGATATGGTGAGATAGTTGGGGCAGGTTCTACATTTGTTGAGGTATCTGGAAAACAGATGGCAAATATGGAATTGATGATGCCTACAACAATGGATGAACAACAAAAAATCGGCGGGTATTTCTCTAATCTCGACAACCTCATCACTCTTCACCAGCGAGAGTTAGAAAATCTCCAAAATATCAAGAAATTTATGCTTGGAAAGATGTTTGTATAAGGGAGGAACGTAGAAAATGGGAAAAATAATTCTTTATCACGGGACTCCGGATCGGGTTGTTGTGCCGAAATACGGTGGTGGGGATGAAAAACACGATTATGGAAAAGGTTTTTATCTCACGGAAAGTATTGAACTTGCTAAGGAGTGGGCGGTTTGCCGCCCAAATGAAATAAATGGCTGGGTTCACAAGTATGAACTTGAAACAGATGGATTAAAAATTTTAGATTTTCAGCAGAAGGATGTACTTTCATGGCTTGCTGAATTGATGAAGCATAGGGATGCAGCGGATTCTAAACGATATCGCATGCTTGCAGCAAAGTTTATTGAAAAATATGGAGTAGATACAAACGAATATGACGTTATTCGAGGGTGGAGAGCAAATGCGTCTTATTTTTATATTGCGAAGGAGTTTGTTCGGGATAATATTGATATCGATATTCTTGAAGAACTTCTTTCACTGGGTGGTTTGGGAATCCAGTATTGCATCAAATCAGAAAAAGCGTATGCGAATCTGACGGAGAAGAGCGATGACTTGCGTATTGTTCCATATGCTGAGTTTAATGATAGATATAATCAGAGAGACGTGATGGCTAGAAAAAATATGCGTGATCTTGTTGACTCTGATGCAAATAAGGTTACAAAAGTATTCAGTACTTTATTTTGAGGTGATGATAATGCGAGCATACGCAGAGGAGTATTTAAATGATGTGGTAGAAAATCAAGGAAAGCTCTTTGATTTTATTGCACAGACGTATCCTGATAAGGATACGGAGGAATTTATCAATACTTATATGGCAAGTAAAACAAGAAAAAGTATTGATGAAGCCCAAGCTTATGTCAATACGATGGATGCAAAGGAACTTTGGAATTATTTTAATAAAACAGAAAACTATCATTTGAGAGATGGCAATGCGCTGGAAGGATTCATGCCATTTTGGATTGGTGAATTCTATGCCTATTATCAGTGGTATTATAACTTACCGAGTGCGGAGGTAGTTAGAAAAATTCCGGTTTCCTTTTTGAAAAAAGCTTATACAGGACTTCATGACCTGGAACTTGATTTGGCAGTGAAAAAAGTTGGGGTGGTATAATGGCAATAGTTTGTTTTCATAACGAAAATGAAAAAAATGGATACCTGAGTAACTGGTATCCATCTAAGTTTTCTATTAATGGTATTGGTTATTCTTCAATGGAACAGTATATGATGTACAGTAAGGCAGTATGCTTTAAGGATGATAAGGTTGCAAAGCAGATTCTTGCCACAGAGGACTGTGCGAAGATCAAGGATTTTGGAAGGAATGTGACTGGATATGACGAAAATATGTGGAATGGTGTTCGACAGATTATTGTTTATGAGGGACTCTTGGCGAAGTTCTCACAAAATCCAGAATTGCGGGAAAAATTGAAAAAAACGGGAAAAGCAATTCTGGCAGAGTGTGCAGTGAAAGATCGGATATGGGGGATTGGTTTATCAATGCATGACCCAGACCGGCTTGATTGGACGAAATGGCAAGGTCAAAATCTACTTGGTTACGCTTTGATGATGGTGAGAGAAAGAATATAATCCATATGTTTGGGAACAGCGTAAGTTGGGAGATGTTGCACCATTACGTGGTGGATATGCATTTAAAAGTAGTGAATATAAAAAAGATGGCACACCAATTGTTAGAATATCAAATATTCTTCCGGATGGTTCAATTGGGGCTGATTTTGCATGTTATGATGATATGGAGAATGATGAAAATATATCCCTTAGAAATGGTGACGCATTACTTGCAATGTCAGGAGCTACAACTGGAAAAGTATCTATTTTAAAATGCAAAAATACTGATAAATACTATCAAAATCAGCGTGTTGGATACTTTAAAAGAAATATACAATATAATTATGATTTTGTTTCTACAATTGTTCGTTCTGATTTATTTAAAGAGCAATTAATGTCAGTCTTAGTGGCAGGTGCACAACCAAATGTTTCATCAAAAGAAATAGATTCTTTTGAATTTGTGTTTCCTTTGAATATTGAAGAACAGAAGAAAATCGGTCAATATTTTGCCAACCTCGACACCCTCATCACTCTTCACCAGCGGAAGTCATGTTGACTTGCATACGGAAGCTTTTTTCGCTTGGGAACAGCGTAAGGTTTGTAATATTACAACTTCATATTCAGGTGGGACACCTAAATCGGGTTATACAGAGTACTATGATGGCGATATACCTTTCATTCGTTCAGGCGAAATTTACAGTGACAAAACAGAACTTTTTATTACTGAATTAGGTATGAAAAATTCATCAGCAAAAATGGTTCATGAAGGGGATATTTTATATGCATTGTATGGTGCTACAAGCGGAGAGGTAAGCCGTGCAAAGCTTGATGGTGCAATAAATCAAGCGATTTTAGCAATAGTACCAAACGATGATATAAATGCAAATTTTTTAGTGGAATGGTTTAGAAAAGAGAAGGATAAAATCACAGATACATATCTTCAAGGAGGGCAAGGAAATTTATCTGCTCAGATAATAAAAGAGCTTGAAGTAACTATTCCATCCTATGATGAACAAAATAAGATTGGATTATATTTCGAGCAGTTAAATACCCTCATCACTCTTCACCAGCAGAAGTATTTTTATCATATATATACATTTAACCAAACAAAAGAACTCTAATAAACGTAAAGGAGAACGAAAATGCCAGAATTGGAGAAAATAATCGAAAAAAAGTTAATAGAGCAATTGATTTATGGAGAGTCTCAGTGGACTTACCGGGAAGATTTAAAGACGGAGGACGATCTTTGGAAAAATTTCAAGTATATTCTGGAACAGAATAATAAAGATCGCCTGAATGGAGAAGCTTTGTCGGATGCAGAGTTTGAACAGGTGAAGAATCAGTTGCAGTTTTCTTCTTTTTATAAGGCAGGTGAGTGGTTGGTTGGTGAAAATGGAAAAGTGATGGTTCATGTACAACGAGATACGGAAAGGCTGCATTTAGTTGTGATGAATCATGAACACATTGCGGGGGGAAGCAGTGTTTATGAGGTAATCAATCAGTACAGTGCATTAAAGTCAGACGATGAAGAGAGTATAGCGGAAAGGGACAGAAGATTTGATGTTACGCTAATGATTAACGGGCTTCCGATGATACATATTGAACTGAAAAATCGTCAGCATTCATATATGGATGCTTTCTGGCAGATAAAAAAGTATATCAGTGAGGGAAAATTTACTGGAATTTTTTCTGCAGTTCAGATGTTTGTGGTCAGTAATGGAGTAGATACGAAATACTTTGCAGCGGCAGGTGATACGGAACTGAATCCGAAATTTATGAGCGGCTGGGTTGATACAGAGAATAATCCTGTATCCGATTATATCGATTTTGCCAAGAGTGTCCTGCGCATTCCACAAGCGCATGAAATGATAGCCCGGTATACGGTTTTAGATGAAGATGCAAAAAGGTTGATTTTACTTCGTCCATATCAGATTCATGCAATTGAATCTATAAGGGAGGCTTCGAGGACAGGAAAATCCGGGTATGTATGGCATACAACAGGTTCCGGAAAGACGCTGACTTCTTACAAAGCAACCAGAAATTTGCTTATGGATATTCCGGCGATCGATAAAGCAATTTTTCTGATTGATCGAAAAGATCTGGACGCACAGACAACCATGGCATTTCAGGCATATGCAAATAATGATCTGGTAGATGTGGATGAGACTGATAATGTGAATGATCTGAAGAAAAAACTAAAATCCAGTGATCGGCAGGTGATCGTTACTACGATTCAGAAAATGCAGATCCTGATTAGTAAAAGACTTCAGGAAGGAACAACAGAATATAGCAAGATCAAGAATCTGAAAATTGCATTTGTAGTAGATGAGTGTCACAGAGCGGTTACACCAAAGACCAAAAGAGAACTGGAAAAATTTTTGGAAGATCACTTTGGTATGGATTTACAGGAACACCCAGGTTTGCTGAAAATCCGTATCCACAGATGGGGGATTTAGCTCGTACTACAGAAGAATTATATGGAAAACGTCTTCATAAATATACGATTCAAAATGCGATTCATGATAATGCTGTGCTTGGATTTCAGGTAGAGCATAATGGAGCAAAAAATCTTGAGGATGAGACAAATGCCAGCGTATATGATAATGAAACTCATATGCTGAAAGTGTTGGATATTATTCTCAATAAGTCTTTTTATAAATTGGGATTTCAGAATGGAAAAGGGAAGACATATGAAGGACTTCTGACAACAAGCTCGATTCAGCTGGCACAGAAATATTATGAACTTTTGTGTAAAGTTAAAAGTGGTGAAACATCGCTTGTAATTGATGAAAAAATCAAACAGGTTCTTCCTGATTTTCCGAAGTTTGCCATCACATATTCGGTAACAGAAAATGAAGAAGGATCACATGTCAATCAGGAGAAGATGCAGAAATCTTTAAATGATTATAATGAAATGTTTGGTACAAAGTATGAGCTTTCACAGATTCAGGGATATAATGGAAACTTGAATAAACGATTAGCACGAAAAGATGCAAAATTCAAGAGCAGGAATGAACAGCTTGATCTGGTAATTGTGGTAGATCGTTTGCTGACAGGTTTTGATGCGCCGTGTATGTCTACAATATTTATTGACAGACAACCGATGGGACCGCATGATTTGATTCAGGCATTTTCAAGGACAAATCGTATTTTTGACAAAAATAAAACCTATGGACAGATTGTAACTTTTCAGGCACCTAAATTATTTAAAGAAAGTGTGGATAATGCCGTAAAATTGTATTCTGCAGGGAGTACAGAGAAAGCACTGGTAGCTGAATGGGAAGAAATTGAACCGGCATTTCGGAAGGCGTTGGCAGCATTGAAAGTATCTGCCGAGACACCGGAAAAGGTCACACCAATGTCTATAAAAGAGAAAAAAGTATTTGTTAAGATGTTCCAGACCTTTGATCATTTGTTTGCGCAGCTCAAATCTTTTACGCAATATGAAGATAGTATGTTGGATGATTATGGAATTACAGAAGAAGAGTATGATAAGTATGCCGGTGTTTATAAAAATGCATTGGAAGAGATCAAACTTGCAGAAGGGGAAGACGATTCGGATAAGGAGCACCAGGAAGATGATACGATAGATTTGGATTATGAATTGATGGCATACAGCAGCACCAAAATTGATTATGAGTATATCATCAATCTGATTCAGAATATCGTAACACCAAGCGAAGAAGCGGAAGTTATTACACCTGAAGAAAGACAGAAACAAATTGAAGAAGTAAAACAATATGTTGAAGAAATGCAGAAAGATAATCCCAAAGTAGCAGAAATTATGCTTCAGTTGATCAATGAGATAGCTCAGGATGAGAATAAGTATAAAGGGCAGTCTATTTTAAATATTGTTGAAAATATGAAACTTGATTGCATCAATAAAGTAATCTCAGATTTTTGTGTTACCTGGTATGCTTCTAAAGATGATGTGATGTATGCTGCATTGCATTATCGGAATGGTGAGATCCCGAATGAGAGTGTGATTAAAGCAACGATTGATTATCAGAGTTATAAGGATGTACATGAAAAAGCATTGCCTAAATTCAGATATTATACCCAGTGTATGGCAGAATTAAAAAAAACACTGGATGAGGAGATTAAGCCATTACTGACGATTGCAGGATAAGAAATACGAGAGAATAATTGTTTATATCAGCGTAAGTGATTTCGAGAAAGGAAAAAAACTTATGCAACAGCCTGTAGAAAATGCACAATTATTTTATGAGTATTACAGACAGTGGATTGACGTATACAAAAAGGGAGCAATCAGAGAAGCAACGTTGGACAAATATTTGATGACGCAGAAATGGGTAGAAAAACTGGCACCGGAATTAAAAGTGTATGAACTTACGAGAACTGCGTATCAAAAATTGTTGAATGATTATGCGAAAAATCATGAAAAACAGACTACATTGGATTTCCATCATCAGTTGAAAGGGGCAGTACTGGATGCAGTAGACGAAGGGCTGATCGAACGCGATCCAACCAGAAAAGCGATTATTAAAGGAAAATCTCCGGGAGTAAAAAAAATAAAATATTTGAATCAGTTTGAGCTTCATACATTGATTGCACATTTAGATATTAAAGAAGCAGTGAACTGGGATTGGTTTATTTTATTGGTTGCAAAAACCGGTATGCGTTTTTCAGAGGCGTTAGCGATTACTCCCGGAGATTTTGATTTTGCCAGGCAGACGTTATCTGTCAGCAAAACGTGGGATTATAAAGGGAAAGGTGGGTTCTTACCAACAAAAAATAAATCTTCTGTAAGAAAAATACAAATTGACTGGCAGATTGTAGTAAAATTTTCTGAATTAACAAAGAACTTGCCAGAAGATCAACCGATTTTTGCCGGAGATAAAAAAATATATAATTCTACGGTTAATGATGTGCTAACCAGACACTGCAAGGCATGTGGTATTTCTGAAATTTCAATTCATGGTCTGAGACATACGCATGCGTCCCTTTTGCTGTTTGCGGGTGTATCCATTGCCAGTGTTGCCAGGCGCCTGGGACATGCCAGCATGACGACAACACAGAAAACATATCTGCATATCATTCAAGAACTTGAGAATAAAGATGTTGATCTGGTTATGAGAACATTATCGGGACTGTAAACACAAATTATAATTTAAAGCAAAATCACTTACGCTGATGAGGAATAACAAATGTATAAGCATTGGACGAGAGAAGATATTAAAGCATCAAGTGAACGCTTGCATAATCTTTACGTAAAAGCACCGATAGACTATCGTTTCTTTTGTGGTCATGATATCCAAAGTGAAGATGATATGGACGCATTGGATTATTATATAATCGGTGTATGGCTGATTCAGCATAGAAGATACACGGATTGGTCAGATAGAAAATCCTTTGATTTAGCAGAGGTGTTGGAATTTATGCGTATTTATGGAATTCGAATTCCACGATACATGAAACGCACCAGATTCTATCGAAAGAAAAAGGATCAGCTTTTAAAGATATTAAATGGGAGCTTTACCCATGTGCATCCCACATAATCTATGCCCATACTTCCCCCTACAACGTTTTATCTTTTTTTGTCTTTGTATTTTTCTACGAAAACTATTTTATGAAGATGCTGTCGTAGAAAAAGCAGGGTATCCGGACGCATCAGATCGGCAGTTGAAAAGAAAAAATCCGCATAAATGCATAAAAATACTCCGAAAATTTAGGAATCCTTTTTGATGAAAGTATGGTATAGTAAAAACGTATTTCACAAAAAGGAGAGAGACTGAAAATGGAACATAACAAAAGAAGCAGCTTTTCCGGCAAACTCGGATATGTCCTGTCGGCTGCGGGAGCATCTGTAGGGCTGGGAAATATCTGGAGATTTCCGTATCTGGCAGCAAAGTACGGAGGCGGCATTTTCCTGCTGATTTATATTTTGCTGGCGTTGACGTTCGGCTATACCATGATTGTAGCGGAAACCGCGATTGGGCGCATGACGAAAAAGAGCCCGGTCGGAGCCTTTTCCTCTTTCGGCAAATCGAAATGGCTGTCTGCAGGCGGCTGGATCAACGCGATCATTCCTGTGCTGATCGTACCGTATTATTCCGTCATCGGTGGCTGGGTCATCAAATATCTGGTTGAATATATCAAAGGAAACGGTCAGAAGCTGGCAGCAGACGGCTATTTTTCCGATTTTATTTCAAACGGAGCATCTACGGAAATCTGTTTTACGGTATTTGCGCTGTTTACGCTGGCGATCATTTATGCGGGTGTGCGTAACGGAATCGAGCGCGTATCGAAATTCATGATGCCGATTCTGATCGTGTTGTCCGTGATTATTGCAATTTATTCGGTAACGCGTCCGGGCGCACTGGAAGGTGTGAAATATTTTCTGGTACCGAATGTGAAGAATTTTTCCTGGATGACTGTGGTTGCGGCGATGGGACAGATGTTTTATTCCCTGTCGATTGCTATGGGAATTTTGATCACGTTTGGATCCTATATGAAAAAGGACGTATCGATTGAAGATTCGACGAGAAATGTAGAAGTATTCGATACAGCCATCGCAATTATGGCGGGCCTGATGATCATCCCGGCAGTATTTGCCTTTTCCGGCGGAGATCCAGAGACGCTGCAGGCAGGACCTGCGCTGATGTTTATTACGATTCCGAAAGTGTTTGCAAGCATGGGATTTGGAACAGTAGCTGGAATTTTATTCTTCGTACTCGTGTTATTTGCAGCGATCACAAGCTCGATTGCACTGACAGAGAGTGCAGTGTCTACCTTTGAGGATGAGCTTCACTGGGGACGCAGGAAGGCAGTTGTTTTGGTTGGCGTGATCATGCTGGGTCTGGGGACTTTATCCTGTATGGGATACGGTCCGTTGTCCTGGGTAAAGCTGATCGGAATGCAGTTTCTGGATTTCTTTGATTTTCTGACAAACTCTGTTATGATGCCGATCGCAGCAATTGCGACCTGTCTGCTCGTGTCGAAAGTAGTTGGAACAAAAAGCATCGAAGAAGAAGTTATGCACGGCGAGAGCGCATTTCGGAGAAAGAAGATTTTTAACGTGATGATTCGGTATTTATGCCCGATCTTTGCGACGATCATTTTGATCAGCTCCGTGGCAAATGCATTTGGGTGGATTTCAATGTAAAAAGAAAGGTACATTTTACCGCTGCTTATGGTGGAGAAGGCTCTTTCCGGAATGAAAACGGCAGACCTCAGTGGTCTGCCGGAAAAAGAATATTTTGTTGCTTGCGGACGGTGTCCATGATTTCGAGCTCGAGGCAGGATGCCTTCAGCCAGGAATGACGGATAAGGGAAGGTATCCCATCTGTTGAGTCATTTTCCAGCGCCTGCTGCAGCTGGTCGATTAAGCGGACAAATTCAGCTGCTTCGTAGACCATGTTGTTGGAAACAGCTGGAATGTTCGGATTTTCGGTATGACCGTCTCGAAACAGGAGCGTGAGCTGCTGGGGATCCTGAATTTTATCGATCAGCAGGGTTGCGGCTTCTCCCTGAATCTGGGATGGCAGATACGAATCCGAGATTTTGGAATACCGGAGCGTTGCCTGCATATCCGGGTACTGTAAAAGAACCGTGCCGGCGCCTTCGAAGCCGTTGGATAAAAAAATGCTGCTGCTCTGAATCGAAGCCGGCATGCCAAACAGGGAGACGAGCGGATGGACACAGTAAACGCCGATGTCCATCAGGGCAGCGTTGGAAAGTGCAGGATGGAAAGCGTTTTCTATGATCCCCTCTTTGAAATGGTCATAGCGGCTGGAATATTTACAGAAAGAAAAATCCACCTGCCGGATTGTTCCAAGCACAGGCAGCAGGGAACGGATCGCTGCAAAACCAGGAGAAAAGACAGAGCGCATGGCTTCGAGCAGAATGACCTGATTTTTTATGGCAGTGTCATACATCTGTTGAAATTCCGAAGCATTGGAGGCGATTGGTTTTTCACAGAGCACATGCTTGTGGTGCTGCATCATCAGGATGCTCTGGGCCGCATGGCAGAAATTGGGGCTGGCGATGTAGACTGCGTCGATCTGGTCTGAGTTGGCCAACGCCTCCAGAGAATCAAAGACAAGCGAAACGTTATTTTTTTGTGCATACTCCTGCGCCCGCGCAAGCGTTCTGGAATAGACAGCGCAGAGCTTGAAATCAGGCAGTGCAGAGGCTGCCTGGAGAAATTTATCGGTAATGGTGTTTGTGCCGATTACAGCGAAACGGATCATGTGGAAGCCCTCCTATATTATCAGGTACTATCAGTATAAGACAGGAATGCAAGAGGTTTCAATTCTTTTTTTGACGGACACCCCGAAATAGAGCAGCTATGGAAAGGAGCGGATTGTGAAAAAATTTTTTATCGGACTGGGGATATTTTTTGTACTTGCGGGAATTGTGTTCTGCGCAGCTGATACGAAAGATACGAGTGCGCGTGCGCAGGCGCTTTATGACGCGCCGGTTGTCACCATGCAGGATCTGGAGGAATGGAAAAATCAGGACACGCAGCAGGAAGTTGTGGTGACGCAGATTCCACTGACCGGCGATCTGGTTTCCGATCCGCGAAAGTTTCTGGATGGGCAGTTTTATTATCTGAAAGTGGAAAAATGGGTCTATCAGAAAGAAGAGGATGAGGATTCTTCCGGCTGGGAAAAAGAGGATGGTGGCAGCTATACAGTCCGGGGCGATCATGTCGCAGCTGCATTGGACGATCAGACAGAGCTGACGGAGGATAATGTTCGCGGTCTGGAATGGTTTGACGAATTTTACCCGGGCGGAAAAAATGGAGATACCCGTTATCAGATCTGGGGACTGGGAGAGGATGCGCAGCTGACGGCGGTAGCGCTTGTCGGAAACGGTGAAGTGACGGTGCAGAAGCCGTCCGAGGGACACGCATATCTCTATTTTTACGGGACAGAAGATGATTTCTATCAGTATGTGGAGGATTTCGTTGAAGGCGACAGCTTCCTGCTGCTGATTGTTGGATGGTTTTTGGCGGCGATCTGTTTTGGAATCGCGTGGTTGTTAAGAGGACACAAAGCCTCCGGCAACATTTTTATTATGTGTGCAGCGTCTGTGGTTGCCCAGAAGCAGGCGTATCAGCAGTTGAACGATGTGGAAAAACTGCGGTTCTGGGGGCTGAAAATCGCGGCTATTCCGTTGGAAATCGGCGGATTTGCGGCGATTTGGATGCATTCGGACAGTACATTATGGATTACGGTCGGAACGGTGCTTCTGATTTTTGGAGTCGCGGCATGGATGGGTTCGTCTGCGTCGGACGAGAATCTGGAGGAGCTGGAAGAGAACGACTGAACGGAGAATTTATCCGATACATGAAAGAAGCGGGATCGCGTTTGCGTCCGCAAAGTGCATGACGTGAGGGCGTCTGCAAAATGTAGGAAAAGGTTGAAAAATAAAATTTTTCAATCACGAGGTTTGTGTCTCCGCG
>ERZ826146.1819-NODE-1819-length-18053-cov-3.883431_pt1 | contig 18053 bp, 17 predicted proteins | sample MGYA00519857_ERZ826146 | MGnify/ENA primary metagenome ERZ826146 (study PRJEB31778, sample SAMEA3449222) | human gut metagenome | biome: human gut; feature: human-associated habitat; material: faeces | place: United Kingdom | collected 2010/2012 ...
GGGGTTTGAAGATGCGGTCGTAGAGTGTAAGCTTCATCAGAGAAGACGTGTTGTTTTCCATGGCTTAGCCCTCTGCTCTGGCAGCCTTCGGCAGCTCGCCCTCGCCTTCGCCCATGGTGGGCGCCTTTGCGCCGTTGTAGACCTCGTCGATCTGTTCCTGGGTCACCGGGAGTCCCAGCTCCTTCTCCGCCTTTGCCAAAGCGATCCAGAGCCGTCTCCAGGTTTTGAATTTCTTATCTTCAGCAGAATCGAAATTTTATATTCCTTGTTGATGCGCACGAAGTCCTGCATGACCTGCTTGGCCGTGATGGGGTCAAGGGAAGCGACAGGCTCGTCGGCGAGGATGATCTTCGGATTCTGGTTCAGCGTGCGGGCCAGGGCCACGCGCTGTTGCTGGCCGCCGGACATCTGCTGCGTGTACTTCTTGGCCTGATCGGCAAGTCCCACGAGCTCCAGCTGTTCCATGGCGATCTTGCGGCGTTCTGCCTTGCCCATGCCGCGCACTTCGAGGCCGAATTCCACGTTCTCCAGGGCGGTCATGTGCGGGAAAAGCGAGTAGGCCTGGAACACCATGGCCATCTCGCGCTTGTTGACCGGCACGCCGGTGACGTCTTGGCCGCCGACCATGATGCGGCCGCCCTGGATGTCTTCGAGGCCGGCGAGCGAGCGCAGCGCGGTGGACTTGCCGCAGCCGGAGCCGCCGAGCAGCACGACCATTTCGCCGGGCTTGATGTCCAGGTTGAAGTCGTCGAGCGCGTGAACGGTGGAGCCGGGGTAGATCTTGACGACGTCGCGCATCTGGATGGAGCCGCCGCCGCGCTTGACGCTGTCTTTGAGCAGGGCCTTGGCGGCCTTGGTCACGTCCTTGCCGCGCACGCCTTCGAGGGTGGCGGTGGGATCGTTCTTGAAGGCGTCCTCGGCGGCAGCGGACGTGGTGGCGGGTGCCGAAACAGAAGCCGCGGCATCGGCACCGGCATGGCGACGGGTGAAAATCGAATTGCTGTTCATCAGGTTACTTACCTTCCCTTGACTTGCGCATTGCGTCGGAGATCAGGTCGAGCGCAACGAGGAGCACCGCACCGAAGAGCAGAGCCAGCAGCGACATGGCGGTGGAGATTTGGGAGTTGGATTGGCCAAGCTGGTAGAGCGCCACCTGCAGGTTCATGCGTCCAAGCAGCGATGCGACGGTGTATTCGCCCAGCACCACGGCGATGGAGATAAAGGATGCCGAGAGAATCGACTGCCATAGGTTCGGGATGATCACCTTGAAGAACACCTTGGGCCAGGAGGCACCGAGCGAGCGGGATGCCTCGACCAGCGTCTTGACGTCGATGGAGTTAAGCCCCACGGCGATCGCGCGGAAGGCGAACGGCATCACGAGAATCACGTAGGCAAAGCACAGCCAGATTGGGTTGGTGCTCAGCACGTCGGCGGACAGCCAGCGGTAGATCGGGCCCAAACCCACCACCAGCACGATGGCCGGGATGGTCAGCGGCAGCGTGGCCACCCATTCGATCGCGCGCTCCAAAACCTTGGAGCGAATATGCACGATGACCATGGTGGGCACCAGCAGCACCAGCATGATCACCACGGTGACCGCGCTCAGGGCCAGCGAGGTGCCGATGCCCTGCCACAGCACGGTCAGGTCGGCACCCAGCGACTCGCCGTTGCCGGTGAAAATCGCGATCCACGGCGCGGCCGACCAGCGGCCGGACAGCGGGTGACGCAGGGTGAAGATGAGCATGGCCAGCAGCGGCACGAACAGGAACGCCAGGGTGACGAACAGGATCACGAATTTGATGATGCTCTGTTTACGCGCACGAGCGGCGCGCAGCTGCGGCGGCTTGGTTGCGGAAGTTTCGGTCATTGCCAACGTCCGGCCCTCTTTTCCACGGCGTGGCTCAACAGCATGACGATGGCCACGACGATGATCATTGCGAATGCCAGCACCTGGGCAAAGCCCTGCTGGTTGGGGTCCAGTTCGTTGCGCATGGCACCTTGGATCATAAGCGGCACCAGAATCGAACGCTGGGAGAACAGGGCCGCGGCGGTCGCGTATGCGGAGAACGCGGAGGCGAACAGCAGCAGGAACGCGGAGATGAAGCGGGGTGCCAGAATCGGGCAGGCCACGCGCGTCCAGTACTGGAACGTGTTGCCACCGAGGGATTCGCATGCCTCGCGCCACTGTGGACGGATCGAATCGACCGCGGGCAGGAAGATGATGATCATCAGCGGAATCTGGAAGTAGCAGTAGATGGTCACCAGGCCCGGCAACGAACTGAGCCAGTTCGGGTTCACGGTGTAGCCGGTCAGTGTCTTGATAAGCATGGTGCCGATACCGTTGATGCCGATGGTGGCGATGAACGCGAACGCGAGCATCACGCCGCCGAACTGAGCAAGCACGGAGGAGATGGCGGAGACCATACGACGCAGCAGGCCGTTCGGCTTGGCACCAATGACCAGTGCGTAGGAAGCGAGCGCGCCCACCACTGCGCCGATCAGAGAGGATGCTAAAGACACCAGAATCGAGGTGCCGAATGCGGCGATGGTGTTGGCCTCGAACATCTTATTGAAGTTCGCGAGCGTGAAGTTGCCGCTGCGATCCTGGAATGCACCGACAATCACGATGACGGTGGGTGCGAGCAGGAAGCAGGCGGTGTAGGCGAAGAACGGGAGCGTGGTGGCGAGCGTGCCCAGCTCCTGGCGGTGCTTGGCCATCGCCGAGGAGAGAGGAGAAGCGGGAGTAGCGGACGGACCCGCAGCCTTGGCGGCAGCAGGTCCGTTCGATGCAATGGGTGCGATTGCGGCGGTCATCGGTCTGTGCCTCAGTTGCCGATCGTCTTGTCCCAGTTGTTCTGGAGCCACTCGGTGATGCGGGTGGAGTCGTCGTTGGTGTAGGAGACCGGCTCGCCTTCGATGGTGATGGCGTCCTTCAGAGTGGCCTGGTCGACGGTGCCGTCTTCCTTCATGGAATCGAGCAGCACCGGGTTGGCGCCGCCCTTGAACCACAGGTTCTGGGCGTCGGCGGTGTACAGGTACTCCTCCCACAGGCGGGCGGCGGCCGGGTGCGGCGCGTCCTTGTTGATGGCCTGGTTGTAGTAGCTGACGACCTGGGCCTTCGGGAAGGTCTTGTACTTCCAGTTCACGCCCTTGTCCTTGAGCTCCTTCTTGTAGGAGGCCTGGTTGTAGGTCCAGTCGAAGACCACGCCGGTCTGGCCGGAGTCGATGGTGCCGTTGGTCACGTCGACGGTGGTCAGGTTGCCGGCTTCCTTGAGCTTCTTGAAGTAGTCAAGGCCGGGCTGCAGGTTGTTGATGTCGCCACCGGCGAGCTGGTTGGCCATCAGGTAGCCGTTGAAGGCGGCGCCAGCCTCGGCGGGCTTGCCGTTGAGGGCCACGGTGCCGGCGAACTTCGGGTCGAGCAGGTCGTCCAGGGAGCTGATGTCGCCGTACTTGTCGGCGTTCCAGCCCACGGACATGATGCCGGTGTAGTCGGCGTAGTAGGCGCCGTCGGCGTCCTTGGCGGTGTCCGGGATCTTGTCCCAGGCCTGCACCTTGTACGGGGCGAAGTAGTCGGTGGAGGTGGCGGCGATGGCCTGGCCGACATCGAAGACGTCGGGGGCGGCGTCGGTGCCCTTGTTGGTCTTGGCGGCGTCGAGCTCTTCCTTGGATGAGGCGTTCGGGTTGAGCTCGGTGACCTTGATCTCCGGGTACTTCTTCTTGAAGCTCTCGATGACCTCGCCGTAGTTGGACCAGTCGTGCGGAAGGGCGATGACGTTCAGCGCGCCCTCTTCCTTGGCGGCCTTCTCGAGGTCTTCCATGGTGCCGAAGTCGGCGAGGGAGGTGGCTTTGGCGGACTTTTCGTTCACGGTGACGGCCTTGCCGGTGCTTTCGCCGGTGCCATCGGAGGAGGCGTTGCTCGAGCCGCAGGCGGCCATCGAGAACGCGAGCACGGCGGCGAGGGAGCCGGCCGCGATCTTACGCAGGTTGTTCATAATGTTCCTTTTCTCAACATCATCCAGACGACAGTCTGGGGAGTCGGGCTTGGTATGCGCGGCATTCGCGCGGCCCGTGAATCCAAGAAAAGAAACTATGCGCCTAATCTGTCCTGACACTGGCGCGCAAGTGAATTGCGTTCGCCATTTGCTGTACGCCTGTTGAACTTAGGAAAACTTGGCATGAATTACTGACAGGTATGGGCGATGTGTCAATAGCGGAACCGGCCTGCGGCCGATTCCGCACCACACTTACCTCAGCACGCCCTCAATCAATCGCGTGATGAGTTCGGTGTAGCTCACTCCGGTGGCATCCCAAGCCTTGGGATACATGGAAATCGGCGTGAAGCCGGGCATGGTGTTGATTTCGTTGACCATCACCGTGCCATCAGGCGTCACGAAGGTGTCCACACGGCTCAAGCCGGCACCATCCACGGCCTTGAACGCGCGACGGGCCACGTCACGCACGTCCTCAAGCACGCTGACCGTCAGATTGGCAGGCACTTCCACGTGGCTGGCGGAGGCATCCATGTACTTGGAGTCGAAATCGTAGAACTGGTCGTCGTTCTGATGATCGAGCACGATTTCGCCGGGCCAGCTGGCCTCGGGCTCGTCACCGGCCTTCGGGCACAGCACGGCACATTCGATTTCGCGACCATCAATCCCCTGTTCGACGAGCACCTTCCAGTCGTGCTCGCCGGCGGTGGCGATGGCGGCGGCCAGACGATCCTGCTGGGTCTCGCGGTCATCGGCTTTCTCGACTTTGGTCACACCGAAGCTGGAGCCTGCGCGCGAAGGCTTGACAAACAGCGGATAAGTAAGACCGGCGTCCTCGATCTCGGCAAGCACATCGGCGGCGGTGAAGTTGCGCGCATCGACCGTCACACCGGGCGCGGTGGGAATGCCGGCGGCATCCAGTACCACCTTGGTGTAATGCTTATCCATGCAGGCGGCGGAAGCAAACACTCCGCACCCCACGTACGGCACACCCATCATTTCCAGCAGGCCTTGAACCGTACCGTCCTCGCCATAGGGGCCGTGCAGCACCGGCAGTACCGCGTCCACATGGCCAAGGGAGGTCAGCACATGGTGCATTTCCGGGTCGGACATGCTGACGAAGCTGGTGCCGAAGCCGGAATCGGCGGAATTGATGTGGCTGGGCTCGCCGATGAAGAAACCGTCCTGTCCGCGAGAGGGGTCAAGCATCACCGGGCGCGATTCCGGGGTGATCTTTACGGTCGGCAGCTCGCCGCCGTCCAAGTTCCAGCCACGCGGATCTTCGCCATTGATGATCCACTTGCCGTCCTTGGTGATGCCGACCGGAATCGGCTCGAACCGTTCAGTGTCCATGGCCCCCAGCACACCGGCAGTGGAGATGCAGGAAATCGAATGCTCGTCTGCACGCCCACCATAGAGCACCACAACACGCTTCTTGGCCATAACCATCCTTTTGTTGAAACTACAACCGTTTTCAAGCCTATGCTTTGCACCGCCAACCGGACCGAACCGCGCTCGGAACGCCGCGCACAAGAGACGCACACCAGTCTACTCGTGCACGTCAACGACGTATACGCCACGCGACTTTGCACGTACAACGTATACGCCACGTATACGTCGCTTCTCTCGTTATTCGCCGGTAACCTCGTGACCGAACAGTCCGGCAAGCATCTCCGAGCAGGAAATGCCTTCGTTCAGCACGCGGCTCATCTGATACGCCAACGGGGTCGGCACATCAAGCTGATCGCCAAGAGCCACCACCGCATCCGTGGTGGGCACGCCTTCGGCCACACCGTTGCTGACCTTGGTGGCCTCTTCGACCGTCAATCCCTTGCCGAGATTCGCGCCGAACGTATAGTTACGAGACAGCGAAGAGCCACAGGTGGCGATGAGATCGCCCACACCGGCCAAGCCGAAGAAGGTCTTGGGATCGGCGCCAGCGGCTACGCCCAGCGCGGTCAGTTCGGCCAGTCCACGAGTTTCGATCATGGCTGCGGTGTTCTCACCGTAGCCGGCACCACGGGCCATGCCCACGGCCAGCGCGGTCACGTTCTTCAGGCTGCCGCACATTTCCAGGCCGATGACGTCGGTGGTCACGAACGGCTTGAAATAGGAGGTGGTGCATGCCTCGGCCACCTTCGTGGCATTATCGAGGTTCGTGCAAGCCACCACGGTGGCGGCGGGATGACGATCGGCGATTTCCTTGGACAGGTTCGGTCCGGAAATGGCGGCGAACCGGTCGGCCGGCAAGTCAAGGGATTCGCGGACGACTTCGTCCATACGCTTGTTGGTGCCACGCTCGATGCCCTTCATCAGGCTGACGACGATGGCGTGATCGGGAATCAGTCCCTTGAATTCGACGAGTGCCACTCGCGCGAACTGCGCGGCGATGGCCACGACCACGATGTCCGCGTTCTTGACGGCTTCGGCGCGATCCCCAGTGGCGGTCATGTTGTCCGGCAACTTTTCGACGGACGGCAGGCGCACGGCGTTGTGGTGGTGATCGCGAATGCCCTCGACAATCTGCTGCTCCTTGGCCCACATGGTCACCGTGTTGCCTGCGTCCGCCAGCACTTGGCCGAAAGCAGTACCCCATGCTCCTGCACCGAGAACCGTTATATTTTTACCCATATCAAATTCCTACCTTCGCTTGTCGCGCAACTTCATCGGCACAATCTTGTGCCATGCTACTCGCCTAGGCTCCCCGTACGGGAACCGGTGCGGCTACTTCTCAGCCGGGAACGGGCCGCCGGCTTCAGGCCAAGGCTTACGACTCATACTGCGGTAGTCCCAGTAGCCTTCAGCGGGGAACTGCTCGCCACGAATTTCCTCCAGTACTGTGTTCATGCGTTTGAGCACGCGCCACATCAGCTCGTTCACGGCCTCGGCAGGCGGCTCTTCACCCCATGAGTCCATGTCGGCAAGCAGATCGGAGTAATCGAGCGCATGGTCATAGCACATCACCACGTTTTTGCGCGGCCATGGCCACCAGTGGTTGATGGAGGCGGCACCCCACGTCACCGCCGGGTACAGCGGCACCTGATGCCCCAGTCTGCGCGAGGATTCAAGGGCGATATATCCCACGCCCTCCTTAATGCTCATCACCCACTTTTTCGGGTCGCGGGTCACGGTGCCTTCCGGCCAGACCGTCAGCGGGCGGCCGGACGTCAGAATATCAATCGAGGTCTCTTCGATCTGCTTGGCCTTGCCCGAATGACGCTGCACCGGCTGCATGCCGACCAACTGGAACCACTTGCCGATCAATGGCCACTTCGCCATCTCGGCCTTGGCCATGTAACGGGGGCGGCGGCCCATGTGGAACAGGCTCATCATTGGCACGAACACATCAAACATGGTGACATGACTGGCGGCGGTGATGAACGGTCCGGTTTCCGGCACCTGTTCCAAGCCCCAGGCCTTGGTCTTGCAGCTGGCGCGGAACACAATGGACACCCCTCCCAGCAGTCGTTTGGTGGCCTTGGGATTCTGGGCGTTGATTTCCGGCTGATTGGGCGTGCGGGGGCCGGTCGGGTAATACTGTGTCGAGTCCACAAGCGTGTGGCGGGCGGCCAGACGCTTGACCTGCTCATCACTCAGCGGGCTTACGGCCGAACGCGGCGACGGTTTTCCTTTGGATGCCATGGTCTCTATTGTGGCACGGACCACCGCCCAACGATTCCAGCGCAACGTTCCCGGGAACGTGTCGCGGAACCACACCTCGCACCCCCGCCCAGCGAAACATTCCCCGGAATGCGTCGCACAATACGCGGCGGCCCGTCTGCACACTCCATGCGCGCAGACGGGCCGCCGGGAAAACGTTCGAATCACTCCACCGCGATGGCGTCAATCTCCACGAGCGCGCCCTTGGGAATCATGTTGTTGCCAAAGGCCACGCGGGCGGGCTTGACGGAGCCGATGAACGCCTCAGCGTAACGTGCGTCCACTTCCTTGAAGTCCTCGACGTTCTTCAGGTAGATGGTGGCACGGCACACATGCTCAATGCCGGTACCGGCAGTGTCGAGAATGTGCTTAATATTCTTCAGCGCCTGTGCAGCCTGCTCTCCAGCGGTCTCGCCCGCCAGTTCGCCGGTGGCCGGATCAATGCCCAGCTGGCCGGATACGAACACGAAGCCATTGGCCTTCACCGCCTGGCTGTATGCGCCCAGCGCGGCCGGCGCCTCGGAAGTGGCTACGGCTTCCATCTTTTCGCTCATATTGTGCTCCTTCTCATCTTGGGGGCGCCCACCTGCTGCGGCCGGCGCCGGTACACATCACCACCGGCTACGACCAATCGCACGATCAGCAACGATTGGCAATGCCGATTACGTAGCAGTCTACTGAGCAAAGTCGCGTTTAGCGCGCATGATGCCCGGCATACGGCCATCAACAGACTATTCCTTGCTATTCCAGACGATTCCAGACGATTCCAGACGATTCGGCTACCGTTCTCGCCAAACCGGACGGTTTTTCCACGACCCAAGCGAGCCGGCATCACCGGCCTTGCCATTGCCGACACCAGCACCAGCCTTGCACGCGCCGAATATGCAAAAGGCTTCCGGCGGTTAGCCGAAAGCCATGCTGGTGGGCTTGATGGGGATCGAACCCACGACCTTCTGTTCCGGAGACAGACGCTCTATCCACTGAGCTACAAACCCGAGCAACTTCTTTACTGTACACCACATCACGTTGCATGCGGCACATACGTCGCCAAAATAACGAGAAAATCGCCATTATCGGCTCTACAATGGGGTTATGTCGGAACCTACAGATGACTTCGAATACGAACGCCGCTTCTTCTGCCGCGAACTGCCGGCGGAATACGACGACGGCGACGCCCCGACCCTCATCATTCAGAGCTACTACGTGCATGCCGACAATTACGCCTTGCGCGTGCGGCTGGTCTCGCGCAAGGTTCACGTCGACATGACGCCCGACGTAAATCCGGTGGCCGTGCTGGACGAATACCGCAACCGGTTCTCGGAAGCATATGTCACCGTCAAAGGTCCGTCCGTGGGCGGCACGCGCTACGAAGTCGAGCGCGAAATCGATACGCGTATCGCGGCCGAACTCATCAAGCGCGGCGGCTCGGTAATCATCAAGAACCGGTATTCCGTGTGGATTGCGGAAGACGGCTGGAGCGTGGATGTGTTCGGCGGGCCGAATGCGCCGCTCATCGTAGCCGAGGCCGAACGATCCGGGCCGGTTACCAATCTGACGATTCCGAAATTCTGCATCACCGAAATCACCGATCAGGCGCGATTCAATAACGATGGTCTCGCCAACCGTCCGTTCTGTAAGTGGGCGGATGATTTCGAGGAGGAGCTGGCGCTGGAGGGGCCAAGGTTCCAGCAGTATTTCGGGAAGAATCGGATGGTTTAGGGGGGGGGAGCAATCGAGTACGCTCGTGAGCTCCCCTCAGTCATCTACGACGACAGCCCCTCTCAAAGAGGGGAGCCAAAACCACTTAGTACATGAGGGTGGCTAGGCGACGACGGGCGCGGGTCAGACGCGGGTCGGTGGGTTCGGGGATGGCGAAGTATTCGAGCAGACGCTTGCGAACCTGCTCGATATCGGCCTTGTGCCCGGCGGCCAAAAAGTCCAGCAAACGGTCGAAAGCGTCTTGAATCTGGCCACCGATCATGTCGATATCAGCCACAGCCAACTGCGCTTCCACATCGTCCGGCGCTGCGGCGGCAGCGGCACGCACGTCACGTACATCAGCGGACCCGGAGCGGGCCAGCAACAGCGCCTTCGCACGTTCGCGGGCGGCCAGTGCATCGGACGGGTCGGATTCGAGCACGCGCTCGTATTCGGCGGCGGCACCGGCGTAATCGCCCTCCTCGGCCAAACGATGGGCTTCGGCATGCTCCGGCGGCACCTGCTCAGCACCCACGCCGGCACCGGTGGCACCAGCGCTCTTGGCGGCATCGGAATCAGGATCACCCGAGTACGGCGCGGTACCGTTCACACCAGACTGCGCGGCGGCCTGAATGATCTTCGGAATCACCTCGTCGGTAAGTTGCTTGAGCTCGTCGTCACCCGGAAGGCCCTGCAACAGTGGCATCGGACGGCCGGCAATCAACGCGAACAGTGCGGGCGCGCCCTGCACCTGCAACGCTTGGGCAATCGAAGGATTGGACGAGATATCGATACGGGAGAGCTGAATCTGGCCGTTCAGGGCGTTCACCGCGTCGCCCAACGCACGGGCCATCGGGAACAGGCGGTCATCGGTCGGTATCCACAGGAGCAGCAGGATCGGGAAGGTCGCAGAAGTCTGCACCATTGCCTGGAAGGTGTTTTCGGTGGTGTCGATCACGTACCCACCAGCGGCAGGAGCGCCACCCGCCTGGCCGGGCTTGGCCTTGACCTGATGCTTCAGCGCCTCCAAATCGACGGCGCCCGCCAATGAGACTCCCGGATTGAACTGCTGCTCTGCCATAATGCCTCCCGATTCCACGCGATTCGCGTACAACAACAATCACATTTGCTGACATTGATTGTAATGCCGATTCCCACCACGTAGGGATTCTTCCACTACGCGGTGAAATTCCCACCACGTAGCAAAACGCCCACCACGATGTGACTCAAAACGGCACCATTGTGCGAAAGGTAAAACTTACCGACATCGTGGTGGATGAATCATATCGTGGTGGGGCGTTAACCGCGCGGTGGGCGGCGGCAACAACTACAGCGCTTCGACCTTTACCGGCTGACGGTCGGCACCCACGGCGGTGATTTGCTCACCGGAGCTTGCCAACGGAATGTACAAGGCCACCACGTTCACATACGTGACCTTCATGGTGCTGGTGTACTTGTCGCTATTGAACAGCGCCTTCTCGTCGTCGGAAGCCGGCTGCGATTCGCGGCCATCCCCTGCCTTGCGAGTCCATTCGCCGTTAATACGGCCAACCACCAGATCACCGGCACCGTCTGCAGCACGCATCACCCACATCTGTTCAGGCACAGCGGTGAATTTTTGCTCCTGCGTACCGTTGTTGCGTTGCATACCTTCCTGCACCTTGGCCGTGGTATTGGCCAGTTCCTGGCGCAGCAAATCGTCTGCGAACTTGGAAGCGTATTGGCTCTTGGAGCCGTTCTGCAGCACATCGGCGTATTGGGCCAAGGCATCGGCGGGAGCGGCCACCAGCTTCTCATCCTTTGCGGTGCCCATCTGCGAGCCAATAGTCGGAATCTCGAACTTCGGCAGCTTGGCGCCCTCAAACAGTCGAGCCATAGCCATCAGCTTGTAATTCTGCTGGGCGGATTCCTGATCGAAGACCAGCAAACGCTTGGACTGCTGATCTTCAGTGGTGGTCGTGATGGTGAACACCGAGCGAGGCCATCCGTCGTCCGTAGGAATCACCGTCTGGGCGATGTCCTTGGGAATGGTCGCATATTCGGACATACCGCCGCCACGCTGATTGATCGTGGTCTGGCTGATGCGAATGTCCAGCTGGGGCCCGCCCATAACGGTCGCATACCCATCGGGATTCTTGGCCTGATCGGCTTCATCGATCGTCTTGAGAATCTTCAGACGAATCTTCTTCTCCTGCGCCTCGGTCAAATCCGGCGCAACCTTGGTGGAGGTATCAGCAGCCGGCGTCGGCAGTTGGCCTTCACAGGCGGTCAACGGCACGACCAACGCCATGCAGGCGAGGGCGGACACACACAGTTTGTTCCATCGCTTGTTCATCAGCTTTCCTCCTGTCCGTCATCGGCCGAGTCGTCTCCGGTATTGACCTCTTGGGCCAAGCGGGAGAAGTAGGCCTGCAGTTCGAAAGGGGGGATTACCGAAGTCGGTTCGTTATCGCCGGCGCTGAGGCCGGGCTCAGCGCCGCTTTCGGCACCGGTCTGCTGGTCGGCGACCAGGTTACGCGAACTTGGGTCGATGATAACCGGTGTTTCGGTGGCTTCAGATTGCGAGGATTGCGAGGACGCACGGCCCGAACGCCGATGTGTGGCGTGACGGCGACGATTACGTCGACTTGCACCATCCGGCTTCCCGGACACTGCGATGCTGGCGGGTGCCTCTTCCTCGATTACGGCGCTTGCCATGCCTTCCACCATGCGCTTGCGGCGCTTATGCGGCGGCATGGCGAACACGGAGGCGCACAGTACGGCCAGCACGGCCAGCAATCCGCCGGACAGATAGAACGGCATCGCAAAGTCCGGCACTTCGGAGCGCACCCAGTGCAGCTGCACCTTGGCGTTGGTGACATTTTCGCCCAAATCCACAATGGCTACCGTCGAGGCGCCGGTCTTCTTGCTCTTCAGCGAAACGGACCCAGTGCCGCATTTCACGGCAGTCCACATATCGGAATCCTTGAACGACACCGCGTCATCGGCACTGGTAGGCGCTCCCTGACTCGTGCTGCTTCCCTTCTGGGTGCTCAGCTCGCTCCATGATGCCAATCCGGTGATGCGGGTATAGGACTTCTCGGACGCGACCCATCCGGCAACATCCTTGGACGAACCCAACGCCACGCACGCCTCGTCCTGAGAGGATCCCGAGTCCACGGTTATCGTGGCATTCTGATCCAACAAGGTCAGCACATTCGGATCAGTGACGACATACCGGGAGCCGCTCATGGTTGCGGAAGCGGTGATTTCAGTGGAGGGCTTCCACATCGTGGCATTCATGTACCCCAACACCACAGCCGCCACGGCCAATAGTCCGAAGATAGGCGTCACCACTCCACGCATGATTTTGGCATGACGGGATGGACGCTTGGCGCCCTTATCCGGTCTTGTAGTCTGTTCTTCAGCACTCATAACTCAACCATTCTACAATCTTCACCTGTTTATTACCTAGGAGTGCAGAAAATCAAGGTTTACCAGTAGGGTGATGTGTCATGCGTAAGTCTGTTAAGTCTATGTTATCTCCCCTCGGCAAGGCCGTTGCCCTTGCCTGCTCGCTGGCGATGTGCGTGTCGCTGGCTGCCTGCTCCAGTTCGAGCTCGGACTCGAAATCCTCTTCTTCCGATTCCTCTTCATCTTCCGACTCTTCTGACAAGAAGGGCCAAATTGCCGGCGTGACCGCCAAGGGCAAGCTCGGCGAGAAGCCGACCATCTCCTTTAATACGCCGATGACCGTGTCCGACGGCTCCTATGTGGTGCTGCAAAAGGGCGATGGCGACGTAATCGAGGAGGGCGACCGCGTCTGCGCCCAAGGCATCGCGCTCAACGTTAAAGACGGCACCGAGCTCATGGACACCTGGACCAAGAACACGCCGGATTGCTCGCTGAAGGTGGATTCCAAGACCCTCTCCTCGACCTACTACAACCAGATCAAGGGTGCCAAGATCAACACCACGATCGGCTTTGGCGTCAACGCTCAGGATTCGTCCGGATACTCTTACATTCTGGCGATGACGTTTGTATCCAAGTCCAAGGACCTGAAGAAGGCCACTGGCGAGGAAGTCAAGGATGTGCCGGCCAATCTGCCGAAGGTGACGCGAGCCAAGAATGGCAAGCCGTCCATTGACATGAACGGTCAGGGTTCGGTTGATTCGCTGATCTCGCAGACGCTGATCAAGGGTAACGGCGCCAAGCTGACCGACAAGAACACCGTGGTGGTCAAGTACACCGGTTGGCTTACGGATGGCAAGCAGTTCGATTCGTCCTGGGATCGCGATTCCACAATCGACGCCGATCTGTTCAGCGATTCCAGCGGCCAGCATCAGGTTATCGAGGGCTGGCAGAAGGGTCTGGTCGGCCAGACCGTCGGCTCTCAGGTTCTGCTGGTGATTCCGCCGGATCAGGCCTATGGAGATAAGGAGCAAGGTCCGATTCCCGCCAACTCCACGTTGGTCTTCGTAATCGATATTCTCGCCGCGTACTAAAAGATATAGCAGGGGCTCCCTCTGATGAGGGAGCCCCTGCTATATCTAGAACAGCCTGAGACTGTCGTCCTCGGTGCCTTTCATATCGTCGTAATCGAGGATGAGGCAGGTGAAGCCGCGGTCTTTGGCCAAGACCTGGGCTTGCGGCGTGATGGTTTGTGCGGCGAAGATGCCGTGCACCGGGGCCAGCAGCGGATCTCGATTGAGCAGTTCGCAGTAGCGAGTCAGCTGCTCGACGCCATCAATGCCGCCGTGACGTTTGATTTCCACAGCCACATGCTCGCCCTCGGCATTCACGGCCATAATATCCACTGGGCCAATGGCGGTCGGGTATTCGCGACGCACCAGCTTGGCTCCCTTGCCGATACGCTCGATTTGCTCGGCCAGATAGCGCTGCAGATGGTCTTCCACGCCATCCTTGATGAGACCCGGATCTTCGCCCAGATCATAGGTTTGGTCGGAATAGATATGCTGCAGCGTCACTTCAAGAATGTCCGAACCCTTGTCGGCGCTGACACGTAGCACCTTTTCCGGCTCACCAGCGGCGACACTTTCCGGGGAATGCGTCGCAGAATCACCATCCACAGCCCCACCAGCGACACTTTCCCGGGAATGTTGCGCGGATTTGGCGGCTGGGTCGATCTCACGAATCGTGCAGGGCGCGGTCATCCAGTTCAGCGGCTTGTAGGAGCCCAATTCGGAGAAAATCAACAGGCTGGAATCGGCCTTGATCAGCAATACGCGCTTGGCCAGGGGCAGTGAGGTGTTGAGGCGGCCCGAATACTCGGCCGAACAGTCGGCAACAATAACTCGCATAGGCCACCACTGTAGCGCAACACATGGCATACATAGCAAAAGGGGCTCTCTGGAAAACCAGAGAGCCCCTTAAGGAGTTGGTTCAGGTCACTCGGCGGTGCCGGAGTACTGGACGTCGTGGCCGCGCTCGACCGCCACGGTGAGTTTGTTCGAGTCGAAGGAAATGAATCCGTCGGTCACCTCGAACATGTGGCGATCGCCATCGGGCTCAACCACGGTGAGCGTACCCTGCTTGATCACCGTGAGCACAGGCTCATGGTCGGGCAGGATGCCCATGCCGCCCTCAGAGGCGGGAATGGTCACGCTCGTCGCCTCGCCGTGCCACACAGGGTGGTCAGCGGCGACGATGTTGACCTTCATCGTGGTTTTTTCCGCAGCCATCACGCACCCAGTTCCTTCTGCATGTTGTGCCACTTCTCTTCGAGGTCGTCGATGCCGCCGATGCCGGAGAACGCCTGCTCCGGGACGTCGTCGTACACGCCGTCGCAGATGCGGGTGAAGGCTTCGATGGTCTCGTCGGCCGGCACGTAGGAGCCGGGGCGACCGGTGAACTTCTCAGCCACATAGAAGTTCTGGCCGAGGAACTGCTCGATCTTACGAGCACGGTTCACGGTGGTCTTGTCCTCTTCGCCAAGCTCGTCGATACCGATCAGGGCGATGATGTCCTGCAGCTCCTTGTTACGCTGCAGAATCGCCTTGACGCGGTTGGCGCAGTCGTAGTGAGCCTGGCCCACGTAACGCGGATCGAGGATTCGCGAGGTGGAGCTCAGCGGGTCCACAGCCGGGTAGATACCCTTGGAGGCAATGTCACGAGAAAGCTCGGTGGTTGCATCCAAGTGGGCGAAGGTCGTGGCCGGGGCCGGGTCGGTGTAATCATCGGCCGGCACGTAAATGGCCTGCAACGAGGTGATCGAGTGACCACGGGTCGAGGTGATGCGCTCCTGGAGGGAACCCATCTCATCGGCCAGGTTCGGCTGGTAACCCACGGCGGAAGGCATACGCCCCAGCAGGGTGGACACCTCGGAACCGGCCTGGGTGAAGCGGAAGATGTTGTCGATGAACAGCAGCACGTCCTGGTTCTGCACGTCACGGAAGTACTCTGCCATGGTCAGTGCGGTCAGCGGGACACGCAGACGGGTACCCGGCTGCTCATCCATCTGGCCGAAGACCAGTGCGGTCTTCTCAAGCACGCCGGCCTCGGCCATTTCGCCGATCAGATCGTTACCCTCACGGGTACGCTCGCCAACGCCAGCGAACACGGACACACCACCGTGGTTCTGGGCCACGCGCTGAATCATTTCCTGAATCAGCACGGTCTTGCCCACACCTGCACCACCGAACAGACCGATCTTGCCGCCCTGCACGTACGGGGTCAGCAGATCGATGACCTTGATGCCCGTTTCGAACATCTGGGTCTTGGACTCCAGCTGATCGAAGGCCGGCGGGTTGCGGTGGATAGGCCAACGCTCGGAGACGGTGATGGTCTCATCCGGCTTCTTGTTGAGGATGTTACCGGACACGTCGAAGACGTGGCCCTTGGTCACGTCGCCGACCGGCACGGAGATCGGGGCGCCGGTGTCGGAGACGGAGGCACCACGAACCAGGCCGTCGGTGGGCTTCAGAGCGACGCAACGGACCGTGGAATCACCGAGGTGCTGTTCGACCTCGAGGGTGATCTCGGTCTCCTTCGCCTCGCCTTCTTCCTTGGCGCTGGTGTTGACGATCGTTACTTTCAGGGCGTTGTAGATGTCGGGCAGATGACCCACCGGGAATTCAACGTCGATAACCGAGCCCTGGACGCGGGTGACGCGACCGTTGGTAGGCTCGGCCGCAGTGGTCTGGTTGTCAGCCATATGCGTTCCTACTCTTCCTTCTTGGTCAGCGCGTCAGCGCTGCCGATGATTTCGGTAAGTTCCTGGGTGATCGAGGCCTGGCGGGAAGCGTTGAGCTTGCGCGTAAGGTCGTCGATCAGGTTTCGTGCGTTGTCGGTTGCCGTGTGCATGGCGTTCTGGCGGCTTGCGGTTTCCGACGCGGCCGCGGTCAGCAGGCACTCGTGGATACGGGACTGAATGTACTTCGGCAGAATCGCATCCAGTACCTTTTCGAGGCTGGGCTCGAAAGTGTACAGCGGAGCGACATCCGCAGTAGCCGGTGCCTCTTCATCAGGATCGGGCACCTTGGTCTCGTTTTTCACGATTTCGACCGGCAGCATGCGCAGCACGCGCACCTTCTGCACCACCATGTTGATGAACTCGGTGTAGACGATGTAGAGTTCGGAAACTCCACCCTTCTCAGCCGGCTTCATGTAGGCGTCCATCAAGGTGTTGGAGATCGTTTCAGCAATTTCCACGCCGGGCTGGTCGGTGTCGCCTTCCCACGTCGCCGCGATGTCACGATTACGGTACTTGTAGTACGTCGAACCGCGACGCCCGTACACGAACAGCTCCGGCTGCTTGCCTGCCGCATCGAGGCGGGACAGCAGCGACTCCGTTTCACGGATAATCGAAGAGGTGTACGGGCCGGCCATACCACGATCCGAGGTGAGGGCGAGAACAGCCACGCGCGGGTTCTTCTCGTCCTTCACCGCGATCGGATGCGTGATATGGGTGTGGGCCACCAACGCTTGCACGGCATCGAAAATCGCATCGGTGTACGGCTTCGCGTTCAGGGCCACATCACGGGCCTTGGCGATATGCGAAGACGCGATCATCTCCTGAGCGTTGAAGATCTTCGCCAACGACTCGGTGGAGCGGATGCGTGATTTCAATGCGAGTTGCGAGCCCATGGCTTACTTTTCTCCCGCCACGATCTTTTCCTGATCGACCGGCGCGGCCTTGTCAACGTCCGGCTTCTTCTCGACCAGCGGCTTGCCGGCGGAAGAGACGAACGTCGAACGGAACTCGTCCACGGCCTTATCGAGGGCAGCCTCGGTGTCGGCGGTGAATTCCTCGGTCTCGCGAATGGTCTTGAGGATATCGGTGTTGTGGTCGATGTAGTCCAGCAGTCCCTGCTCGAACGGAAGGACGTCCTTCAGGTCGAGGTCGTCGAGCTTGCCGTGGGTGCCGGTCCATACGGACACGACTTCCTGTTCCGGCGAGTACGGGTGGAACTGCGGCTGCTTCAACAGCTCGGTCAGGTGGGCACCACGGGTCAACTGGGCCTTGGAAGCCGCATCCAGATCGGAGGCGAACATGGCGAAGGATTCCAGCGAACGGTACTGTGCCAGGGAGATCTTCAGCGTACCGGAGACCTTCTTCAGAGCCTTGGTCTGTGCGGCGCCACCGACTCGAGAGACGGAGATACCGACGTCCACGGCGGGGCGCTGGTTGGCGTTGAACAGATCGGACTGCAGGAAGATCTGACCGTCGGTGATGGAGATCACGTTGGTCGGGATGTAGGCGGACAC
>ERZ826146.1825-NODE-1825-length-18014-cov-2.384988_pt1 | contig 18014 bp, 28 predicted proteins | sample MGYA00519857_ERZ826146 | MGnify/ENA primary metagenome ERZ826146 (study PRJEB31778, sample SAMEA3449222) | human gut metagenome | biome: human gut; feature: human-associated habitat; material: faeces | place: United Kingdom | collected 2010/2012 ...
AATGGCTTTTGTTGATATTGTTCTTTTAGATTATCTTGTAGTGCACCTAATCCTGGTAGTGCCTCTACAAACTTTGATATCGCTTTGTTTACATCATCAACTGTATATTTTACTCCTGTACCTGCTGACAATCCTTCCGCTAGTTTCTTCTTTCCTGCTCCATATAAATAAGCATACTCGAAAGTTTTTGCCTGTCTACGTGTTTCAAATCCTAGTGTTTGCTGTGTCCAAGTATGTATATCACCGTTTTCAATAATATCAACACTAAAATGTTTATCGTTGATATAATGAGCTAAGCACATGTATTCAAGTCCTTTAGCATCAAAACCGACTTGTACATATCCATCATGAGGTATAAATAGATTTCTTACTTCATACGCATACTTACCTTTAATACCTCTTATTGGACCATTATCATCCGTTCTTACACTTGGCATTGTAGATAAGTTAGGTTTATTGTGTGTACATCTTCCTGATACTGTACCTTCGGTGAATACTTTTCCATGAATAATACCATCTTTATCAAGCAAATTATACACACTGTTGTCGGAGTTATATATCATCTTTCTAATTTTGTTCGCTGTTTTCCACAACAATAAATCATGTATCTCTGGATATTTATCTTCAATTGACGCTAGTACTTCATCATCTAAGCTTGGAGTTGGTTCTTCTTTTCCTTTTCTACGTACTAGTGGTGGATTATAATCATACTTTTCTTTTAAGTATCTCATCCAGTGATAAGTAGAACTAAGATTAAATGGAGTAACTACCTCTATACACTCAATATCTCCTGCTTTAATATTTTTGTTTTTGTTAGCTCGTTTGTATACTTTAAATGTATAATCAATAAATGATGGCAGCTTGCTTAGTAATTCATCTGCTGCTCTTACTTCATCCTGCTCAATCTGTTCATTTAATTTAAGCAGATTATCTACATCAATCTTATGACCGTTGATTACTTGTTGTGATATACACCAAGCAAAGTTATTCGATAACTCTATTACTTTTTTAGGAATATTATCAACATCACAATGCCACAGTACTAATTCGGTTATTCTAACATCTTGCTGACAATAAGCTCCCATTTCAGTAATATATTTATCCCAAGCTTCACTCTTAGTCTTTTTACGTTCTTTCCATTCTTCATCAGTATACTCTTTACCAGTCATTGGATTAAACTTTTCATAACCTAAGTCTTTTCCCCAGTCCTCCAAACCATGTTTATTTCTTTGAGGAAATTGTATATATGATAGATTGAAAGTATCTAGTACGTTGTGAGTAAACTTTCGTGATGGATATAATTTTTCAAGTACTGGAATATCAAATGCGATTATGTTATGACCTATTAGAACTTCTGAATTACAAAGAATGTCTAACGCTTCATCAATATTCGACTGTGTGTATAAAAGAACATCTTCATCTATACCAAGTCTTTTTAATGCTATACAATGAATAGTTGTGCAATCTTGATAAAATCCATTTGTTTCTATATCAAATAGAGTTTGCATTACTCTGTTACTCCATAAATCCTATATAAGAAATCACTATTAAGTTCACTGTCTAATATTCCTGCTAGTATAGCAGACTTATCGTTTACTACTTCCTCTAATGCATGTCTGTCTTTAGTTATACCTGGGTATGCTACTGCACAAACTAATGATAGTACAACTTCAAAAAATTTCACACGTTCTTCGTTGATAACTAAATGTTTAATTAATTCATATGTATTCACGATTAGTCCTCTTTTATCTTTGTTATTACTTTATCCTTGAATATAATTGTTTTTATAATGTGTTTATTAGTATGGTTATATCCAAAGAACTCTTGTAAGTTCCAGATATCTTCCTTAGTACATTCTTTACTCTTAATAAGTTTTAATCCGCCTGTTAAGAATAATAAAGTATTACGTTCATCATCTGTTAGTTTGTGTTCAATTTCATATATTCTCATTATTTAAAAACCTTATCTTGACAATCTTGACATAGTCCTGATATACCAAACTCTTTATAGCTTGGTGCATCTCTGAATTGTCCTCTTGGATTACTCATATCTTTACCACAGAACGGACATTTTTTGTTAGCTTTTCGATAATCATAAACTTGCATTTGATGTAATAATTCACTTGGGTTCATAGTATCTCCTTTATATTTTATAAATTCTACTGATGTCATACATTATATCAAACAAAGGTCCTGAATGTTCATAGTTCCATACTGGTAAATCTTGATTTGTAAAAAAGAAGTTTAATAATTTTCGTTTGTATACTACTAAATGTATCATAGCTTCTAGTATATTATTACAAGGAATTGCACTGTTAGCTTTAATCTTTAAATCAAGTTTACTATGTTCAATTATTCTTAATGCTTGCGGTACTGTAATTAAATTACCTTTATTTACTAATAGTAATCCTATGTATGCAATTACCTTTTCAACTGGTAATGCTTTTACGATATCTAATCGTAATAATCTACTTAATAAAAAATAATTAGTTGTATTTACTTTTTGCTTCTTCGGTTGTGACATTTGACCACTCATTATATAAATCTATAAACTGTCCTGTTATGTTGTTACGAAATTTATAAATCTTATTTAAATCTCGTTCTGTATTAAGATAATGCTGTAAACGAGTTTCAAATCTACTTAAAACTTCTTTAGGTACTACTGCTTTACATGCGTTATATAAGTCTTGTGGTACTCTTAATAGACCTATATGTTTGTATTTGATTGGTTCGCTTAGTTTTAGAAGTTTCTCATAGTTATCAATGAAATCATCCACGTCCTCTACTCCTGCATTTACCAAGTAACATCTTAATTCAAATCTATATTCATCAAGAGTTTTCTTATTCTTCACTTTCGTCAGCTCCAATAATCATTAAAACAGTAATAGACATCCAAACTAATATACCAATTAACTCAAAACAATCCATAACTACTTAACCTCCATAAATCTTAAATCTGCGTTTATTTTGTATACTTGTTTTGGGTCTACTATACAATCTTTGTTCTTTGTGTTAGATACTATTACGATACCTGTATCTGGGTCACGTAATAATTGTACCACATAGTCTGAACTTTCAAATATAGCATTACTACCTTTTGGCATCAGTATAACATCTTCGTTAACTTTACCTTTTTCGTTAAATTGAGCTTTTGATACTTGGCTACAAATAACTCCTGTTTTATCTAGTCCTGTTAATGTGAATGCTTTTATTGCTCCGCATATTGAAGTTAATCTACTATACTCATCTGTAGCTGCTTTCCATGGAGTATTTTGAATATAGTCTAAGCATATTAAATCATACTTATTCGGTAAGTCTGTATCTGAAAGTAGTTCTTCTAAATTTTCTTTGAACACATTCCTGTAATCGATATTGCCATCAAGTTGGTCTATTAATTTTTGAAGTTGCTGCTGACACAGCGGAGAATTAAGTTGCGATATTACTTTCTCATCATTACCTACTACTCGCATCTCATGCTTTAAAATTCTGATTGTATATTGATAGATTGACATCTCTGATGATAGCAACAAAATCTTTTTATGTTGTTTCATAGCTTCAAGCATAACATGCATTGTCATTAGTGATTTGCCTGCACCTGGTGAACCAAGTAGCAAGTTTAGTCTACCAAGTTGAAAGTTAAACTTATATACTGGCATAAGGTGAATTGTTTGCTCACCTGATTTAATTCTTTCTATCGCTTTTTTAAATTGACCCTGCATAAGTGTATATTACATCTCCGTTAGCTTTTATAGTAGATACATAAAATCCATGTTTAAGTAGAAATTCTTCGTACTCACCAGTGTTCATATTTTTAGGACATACTGTATAGCAATAATCCACATCAGAAAAATCATCATTAATAAAATCAATAATGTATTTCATCAAGCTTGAACCAAAGTGCTTGTGTCTATAGTTATCTAGCACTACAAGCAAACAAATTTTTAATGCTCTACTTTTCTTACTAAGAATGGCACATCCAACTAGTACATTTTGATATTCAGTATCATAAATGCAAATAGCAGGTCTGTTTAATCTATGTAGTGATTGCAAATATTTCTTATCAGTATAATCTCTGAATATTAGGCTATCAAAGTTTATATTTTTAGTTGAGCTAATCCTATATTTATACATACTATTTATCCGTTATTATCATTTCTAACATTCTACAAATAATAAGTAATCTAGCATAGTTATTCATTTTCTTTCGTTTATAATCTTTTGGAAGTATTACTTCGTTAGTTATAACCAGATGAATTTTGTAACCAAGTATCGCTGCTAGTTTATGAATTTTATCCTTAGTTATTTCTGGAATTGGTGAGTGTATGTAAAGAGTTCCAGTATCTAATCTAAACTCTAAGTCTAAGTAGTTGTCGTTTTCTAATCGAACTGTAAATCTCAAATTTACACCTCCTATTAACTAAGTGATATAAGTCTGTCTAAATATCCTGGTCTGTAGAATTTCTTTATGTGGTATTCATCTTTTTTAGCAAACCAATCGGTTCTTTCAAAAACATTTTGTACAATATCTTTATCCTTTGTATCATAGTAATAAACTATTTTTCTGACAAGTCCTAAGTCATTTGCACTATTATCCACATCTTCTGGTTCTGCATTTAATATTTCATAAAGTCGTTTATCCGATTTACTGAATACACTTATATCTGTTTCTGGAGCAACAAAATTGTAGTTCTTCTTTTGATGTTCCTTTTCAATCTTTTGTCTGTCACGTTCATATTGCTCTGCTTTTAATCGCATCTGCTCATCACTTAATTCTAGAAGTTTATCAAATAATTGAACGTTACATTCTTTAAGTTCAACATCAACTATTCTATCAATACAAGGACTTACAATATGTCTTACTCTAGTCCATACTTCTAGTTGTTGACCTGTGAAATCCATAAATCTAGTTTCTAGTTCTATGTCTGTTTTCTTTATTATAAATATGTGTGCTCCAAGTTCAGATTGAGATAATTCTACAAGCTGTGGAGTATCTATCATAGATTGCATCCATTTATATACTGGATGTTTAAAATCACAGTGGTCACAGTCAATACAGAAAATAGAATAACCAGTATCACCTATAGGTCCAAGTTTGATTGATACAGTATATCCACGTTCTTTAGCTTTCTTAAAATGTTGATATGGTACATGTACTGCATTATCAATAGTAGAATATTTACCTTGATAATCAACTGGTCGTTTATCCTTTGAGAGTATAAATAAATCTGTACACTGTTTAAGTTTCATAATTAGTATAATCCTCTAGCTTCATTATGGTAACTTTCCTTTTCGAGAATAGCCTTCACTTCTAAATTGATTAATGTTATTTATAAGTTTGAATATCTTACGTAAGAATGGTATTTTAGTATGGTTATTGATTGTGTTTTCTGGATGTAAGCAATCAAACTCTAGTACTTTAGCTAGTTCTTTTAGTGGTACATTATACTTTGTCAGCATTCGTAACAAAACAAGATTACTTGGAAAATAGAACATTAATCCATATTCTTTATATACACCTTTAACAAATTCATAAACGTCATATAGTTTTGTTAGTTTCTTACCTTCAAGTATTTTCTCTGCTGTTACTACTCCTACTTTTGGTACACCAGGAATATTATCAATTCTATCTCCAAGTAAAAATTGCTTTGCTAGTTCATGCATACTACTTTCTACAGTAGTTTCGAACACTTTAATACCGTTCTTCTTTTTAGATTTGATAGTTAGTTTTGGAATTTGTAAGAAGTCTTTGTCACATGAGATAATCATTACTTTGTTTCGTTTATCTTCAACTAAGTTAGATGCAATAATTGATATTAAATCATCACATTCAAAGACCATTGATGATACAATATTTACGTGAAAAGCTTGTAGTATTTTAATGCATTCATTCTTAAATTCAATCCAGTTCTTAGCGTAGCTATTTATTCTTTGAGCTTTGTAGTATGGAAATAAAACAGTCCTAAATCCTCTATTTAAGCTTATACAAAAATAGAACTTTGGGTCTAATCTATTGAACTCTTTAAAGTATCTCTTTGCTTCTCTTATTTCTCGGTCTTTTATCTTTAACATTGTTTGAACTGCTATGTGTGGTGGTAGCTTTGTTGCAAACATAGACCTAAGTAATATATCACCATCATATAAAATATGTATCATACTAAACTCCTATATTATTTCTTTCCTTTTTTACCTTTGCAGCCCACTATTTATCACCTCCTTTTACATTAGATTTTTGTACCAAGTTTATGTTGAATATTTTTGTTGTTGGCATCATACTAATCTTAAACCAATCTGTATAGCTTACTGGATATCTTAGTGTCTTTGCGTATAAGTACCACCAATTATCTGGATTAAGTTGATTAGTTCTTACTGGTAAATCTTCACTTACTGGTACATCTCCTGAACTCTCAACGCATAAACTGTCACCATCAACAATTGCTATCTTACCTTCGAAAACAATTTCTGTATCTAGTGCCGTTGAACCTCCTACATCTGGTTCTAAGTCTGAACCAATATAGATGCAACTATTATAACTTAATTCACCAGTACTAAAATCGATTGGAGCGTAATCTCCGTTATCTTCAACTTTTTGGTATTTATAGAGTTGTTTATTCTTAATTAGGTAGCTTTGAAATTTACCTGGTATTATATCCTGTTCAGTGTGACATCCTGATAGTATTTTATCTCCAATCAAGTATAGCATCATATTAGCTCGTTGATTAGATTTAATTATTATACTGTCAATATCCTGTGTAAATTCAACTTGCTCACGTAGATAATCATTAGTCATATCTTCGTATGCACTTAATTGATTAAATTTAAAGTAGACTTTTCCCTTCATTAACCAAGTGTTGAGTGATACATAAGCTGATAAAACCGTTATTGCTTCTTTATCAACAAGTGCAATTAAAAACTTGTCTACACTTCCTGCTCCTAGTATTGGAGTTCTATGTTGATATTCCTGCTTGATTGATAAGTCTGTACTATCTACATAGTATACACTTGATGTATTGTAGTTAACCATAAAGAAGTAACTAGCTGATGGATTACCAACAAAGTAACAACCATTTAATCTAGTATCTTCACTCCATACTACAGCTTCACTACTTGTATCAACTTTGGACCAATCATATGGTTCACTACCAATAATGTTTAATCTACAAGAAAGATGTAATGTATTTCCTGCTATGTGAATATCTTTAATGTAGTTTGTTGTCGGACTAATATTTACTGTAGTCCATCCAACTAGTGTAACATCAAAAGTTTCACCAAATGTATTAGGTAGTACTGAATTATAGTTTACATTGTAGAACGTATCAGCAATATAAACTCTGAACTCTCCAAGTGGAATTATCCATTTTCCAGTTGATGCTATGTATATTTCAAGTTGTTTATTATTGTTTAAACGTCCTATAAACTTAACTGTTGATTGAGATGAAGTATTACTTATAAATTGAAATGAAGTTTCTGTTTCATTAAATCCTGCTATACCTTGAAATCCACCTCTGTAGTTTTCTTTTGTAGCATCTAAATCTGTTACAAAAATTCCATCAGTAGTTTTAAAGGCTAATTTATTGTTAACAGTGTATATAAATTCTGTAACTTGATTAATGTTTGATACTTCAAGTTCTGCTGATTGTTGACTAAATACTTTTTCATTATTGATTGTATAGGTTGAAACATATCCTTGCTCATCAATATAGTAATTAGTTCCATGTATTACTGGAATACTACCTGCTACTGCTTCTGGATTTATTCTAGTTTCGTTACTAAATTTCATGTTTTATATACACTCCTATTTTGGTAGATTTAATGCATCTGCAAAAGTATTGTAATCTAACTTGTAACTATTATAAAATTCATCATCAGTCATTAATTGTTGCTCAAATTGCTCTACTGCTAAATAATACTTTGTATTGTTACTTTCAATATAAGATGAAGCTCCTAAAATATCTCCATACATAACATAACTTCCATTAAATCCGAGTGTTGCATTTGTTATACTCATATCACCTGTAGTTGTACCTATTTGGGTAAACTTACTATCTACTAAGTTATAAATTGTTAAACTTGCGTTATTTTCAACATGAAGTTTTAATGTGTAAGTTGTATTTGAACTAGCTGAAATCTCACAAATTCTACTGTTTGATTTATCACGTATTTCAATGCGGTTGCTGCTAATTTGAACACAGTATGCAGATGTTTGTAGTACTTTTCTATATGTATATGTATCGTCAGGTATAAAGGATATTATAAAATTATATGTACCATTTAATAATTCAACAGAATTAAAAGTCACGTAGTCAGTTGTAGAGTTTATAGGAAAATCAAAGTTACCAGTGGTAGTATCAATTATACTGTTGTTGTTAAATGATAGGAAATCAGCAAGTGCATACCCAGTAGAAACATTTATGTAAGAATTTTCAATAATTTTATTAGCTAAGTTACTGCTACTATCAAGATTACTAGCATATGAGTTTAACTCCTTAAACCAAGGTCTATTAAAATAATATTCTTTTTGATGTGATAATGCTAATCTGGTTGCTAATCCTTGTGGGTCGTTATCTGGTACTGCACTTAGTGCTTCTGTGAAATCTACATCTGCATCCTGACATCCAGTTCTACGTTGTTTAAATACAAGTTCATGATATAGTGCTTTACCTTGATAGTTATATCCAAGATTGGCGTTAGCTTCGCCTACTCGTTTGGCTGGTTGCCATATCTGTTGTGGTGATAATAATCTACCTCCAAAGAAATTACATCCTGGTAAGAATACTCTACAACATTCAGCTCCCATTTCTAATCCAACTTGTGATTTAGTAATATCAGTATTATCATAGTAAGCTCCGTAGAGTGGTGGATTATTAAAGTTTACATAGTTAATGTTTGCACTAACTGGATTATAAGGAATAGTTGCTGTATATACGCCATCATATCCATTACCTAAATAGTAAAGAACTAATCCAGGTACTTGTCTATTAAATGTATATGTATTGTTTTTCGTAGATATGTCTGTTGTTGTATTCCAATTAAATAAATTAGCTACTTGACTTTCAGTTACTAGTGCATCTTTAATATTAGAACTATAAGATAAACCAATACCTTTTTCGATAGCTTCCTGCCTAGTCATTTCCTTTAATTGTTGAATATCTAACTGTGTCATATTGTAGTTATTCCACATGTCAATGTTTTGTACAAATGGATGCTCTACAGTACTATAGATATTTTCAAAGAACGATATTGTTGTATTATTTGCAGGAGCACTAGATGAAATTAGGTTGAAGTCAATATCATTTACTGTAGTTCTACTTGTTTTTTCAGATATGTCTTTTCCAAATAGAAGTTTTAAAACAGGTCTTAAACAAAATATATCAGCGTATGTGTGTTCATTTATCACTTGGTTTTCATCAAGTTCAAGTCCTGTTAAGTTTTCTTCATATTGATTAACTTTGTCAACTAATACATTTGCTCGCTGTTGTAATTCTAATAGATCCATCTTTAGTTCCTTATAAATTATAAATTACATCATTCATATCAGCCACCGCTAAATACTATTCTCATTAAATCCTGTTATATCACCTAGTGCTGATATTGAAATATTTTCTGCAACTAAGTATGATTTTGTATAAATATCGTCACATGGAGTAGTACTAAATGAGAATGTAAATCTATCTACTAAACCACATGTATAGTTCCAAGGTATTCCTTGAGCTTCTTGTTTTTTCTTTTCATCAGTTACACAAAAATATATATTAACATTAGATTGTGGTTGTATATCACTTTCTGATTTAGCAAGATATAGTTTAGCGCTTCCACATCCATACGGGATATGACAAGTACCACATCCTTGAAAATCTTTTATAATGTTTTTTACACATCCACGTCTACAACAATTTCCGGTACCGTAATACCAATCAAAGTTGAATGTTCCATCATCTTCATATTTTAATGATATTGTTCCAGTACCACTAGTTTTTGTAATTCTTGCTTTGCTATAGTTTCCTCTTTCTGGTAAAGGTGGTGGAAAGTTAGGTGCATCTCCGTCACCTGAAACGCTTATATCTACTACGTATGTTTTAATTGTACTATCATTAAGTACATTTTGTGGTATATAAGAATTACCTAGTTGAACTGTCGCTTGTATTGTTTGAAAACATTCATTAACTGCTTGAATACAAACTGTACCATCTGCATTCTGATATTTTATTTCTCCAGTAATACATAATCCAGAATTTCTTATATCTTCACTTACGCAGGACCAACAATGTGGACATTCTTCACAATTAACAGTTTCAGCATCACAGTCACATCCTGTTGTATCACCCCATGTACCAGAACCTTGATGATTACCAGATACTAAGTATTCAAATATCCATCCATCACCAACTACACGTCCATTAAATGTAGTAGTAGATAAAGGTATATTATCGTTATTATCTACAAATGTGAAGTTTACATCCTTACTCATTGTTTCAGAGTATGACTGCTTATCTACATCGCTTGGTACTGCTAGAGTTTGATAAGAAGTATATGTATTTCTTAGATTGTTGGTTGGAATGATTAAACTGTCATGTGATATGCATCCTAGTGCACTTGGTGACCAATGTTGACAGTAGCTATCATTATCTGCATGAGTTGAACCTGCATCTCTGTGTATTATACCACGTTGAAAATACGAGAATGAGTAGTTTCCGATTGTATCACTATTTAAATTTGTATACTCTTTATAGTAATCATTGATTAAGTTTTGTCTTAACCATCCACCTGCTTGTGATACTTGATATGGTTCACATAAATTAGATAACCAAAGACCAGGTTTTGATGTTTCAACATTTACATATGCAGCTCCACGAGTGTAACCATTCAACTTCATATAACCAAGTTGAACTACTCTACCATCACCAGTGCTTGTAATGTTTATACGTACATATTTATATGCATAGTCTGTGGTTATTGGTATTGTAATTTCTGTATTCCAAGTGCGGTAATCACTCCAATTTGTTTCTTCATGTAGATTAGTCCATACTTTATTATCATTTGAACCTTGGATAGTAAAACTTCGTGGAGTATATTTCGTTCCTGCTTGTATAGATTTGTTCATCAATACAACACTAGTTAATTTAATACCACCAGGAATATAATATCCTACATAACTTGGAAGTTGCTTTTCACTATCACCTAGAGAGTAGTTTTGCCAATACTGACCATCTTGTGTATTCTGTGTAGAAGAAATATTAAATGCATACCAATCTTGATGATTAAATATCATAGCTACTTCATCTCCACCCGGAGTACCGTTAGCTGTTAATACTGGTTGTTCGTATGGTACATCAAACACTTCGCTTGGTTTCTCTTTTTGTTTAATAGTTTTTGAAAGTTTAGTAAATAGTGGTAGTCCATCTACAATAGTTGTTAAATATGTTTGACCATCAAATGATAAGTCATTATTGTATATTACATTTAATCCTTTTAGTAAATAATCACGTACCCATAGTCTAAGATTATCCATATCAGGATAAGGAGTTACGTCCATTCCTTGTGGTTGAACTTGACAAGCATCTTCTACATCCATAGCTTCTGCTTTTTTAAGAAGTTCTTCAATTGGGTCACGTTTAATTTTACCATCTTATATTAACCATTCTGTTTCATCTTGTGCTACAAAGAAAGTTGGTGATAGATAGTTTACACTTGGATTGACTGTTGATGGTGGTATATATGCATTAACATTTTCTTCATTGACAACTGCATTCTGTGAAGTACTAACAAGTGATAAATCTACACCTCGTGTTGGTTTTGATTTGTTAGATACAACTGCGCCAGCATTAAAGTTTACTACTCCAATATCTGTTATATCTAAACTATTTGCACCAGTTGTGTATAAAGTATCATTACATTCACTAAAATAAAATAAGGTTGATGAACCTACGTATTGTCCTGATAGTCTTTGGAAATCTGAATAAATTCCACATAAGTTACCAATATAAATATTAGGATAATCAATTAAAGGTGGTTCAAGTTTAGTTGACTGTGCAGGATATAATTTTGGAAAGTTTGTAGTTGGTAAGAACTTATTATTGGATTGAGAGTATTGTGTATCGTTATATTCTAATACAGTGTGGTTCTCATCATCAAGATAGTAGATTGTAATGTTATCATCTAGTACTTCTTTTAATACTGGAGTTTCGTTACGTGATAGAACATCATACATAAAACCTGGTCCATCTACAAAATCTTTTGATTGTTCAAGATATCTACCGTAGGTATGAATTGTTGAACCATATCTGCGTAGTAGACCATCAAATAATTTCTTGACGTTATCAAATGCTGTTTTATTAAGAAGTCTATTTGTTGATTGTTCAACTAACTCTTTAACTAAAGTATATGATGACTTTTGCTGTGATAAGTCTACTTCAAAAGGATTAGTCCATGTAGTTTCTGGATAAACTTTAATTACTCCATTTGCATAATCATTTAAGAACTCTACACAACGTTCATATTCTGCTTGGTTAGCTGTACCATCTTCATTTATTATTTTAAAGTGCTCGATTGGCATTTATTATTCCTCAACTAATATTGTAACTTCATACTTATGTTTCATTAAGAACTTTAAGAAGTCAAATGTTCTTGTTATATGTAAAGTGTCCATTATAGAGTTGTCTTTAACATCAATTATATAGAATAAGTGCTGTGAATAATCCTTTGCTACAATAAACTCTTTGTTATCTTTAAACAGTCTATAGCGTTGTAAACCGTATGTATTACATGCATGTGATATTGTGATAGTTTCATCATCATCTGGTCTAACATATAGTCTTTTAATCATTACTCATCATCCTCCTTGATAAAAATAAAATATCTTGGACTATCATTCTTTAGAAGCGTATCGAAAAATTCTTGTAAACCACTACATTCAATACATCTTCTAACATTATTTTTACTATCTAGTAATAGATATTTACGTTCTAAGTTATCTACTGCAAGACTGAAATCTTCGTAAGCACAAACTCCAATAGTTTCTTTTTCACGTACTATAACTTTACTAAAGTCTTTTAGTTCTCTAGCTGCTTCACGTGTCGTTATTAGTTCATTATTTAAAATTACACTTTTCATCTTTGAATATCTCCTTATAATGCATCCACTTAATATTGTTTTTATCACAGTAGGTTGCGTATGTTGTATTACTACCTTTGTAAATTTTGACGTTAGGATTTTGGAATACCATTACTATTTCATACTCTGGATGCTGTTCAACTAATAACTTCATCTTCTTGCGATCTTGTGAGGTCCATTTACCTTTGAGTTCATATATTAATCTACCTCGTACGAAATCAGGTTTATATTTATGTTTACTTTCTGGTATTGTGTAATTAATATTAAATGGTTCATACTCAAAACCTAAGTGCTTTAAGTGAACTGCTAGTCGTGCTTCAAATTTACTGCGATACTTCTGGTTTGAACTTTTCTTCTGTGCCATCTGCTAATCTCACTATTAGTTTGCTGTCTGAATTTTCATCATCTTCAAGTTGAGAGAACTTAACTACAATTGTAAGTAGTTTATCAATCTGTTTAAGTATATCAGTATCACCATCTTTCATAAGAGTATCAACTTGCTTTAGAAGATTACTTCTTATACGCTGGAATTTTACAGTTAATAATGATGCTACTAGTTTGTTATATTCCTTGTATTTAAATAGTTCATCAACAAAATTTATACATTTAATAGGATGCCAATCCTTATGTTTGTTCTGGATGTATTGTAATAGGTCTACACCATCAACATCCTTTGACGCTAACTCTAATAGCTCATTGTTTGTTAATTCCATTTAAGAACTCCTGTATTCTTATTACTAACGTGCTTATATCTTTTAGTTTGAATATTGTCTTTAATACTTTGTATACACCTGTGTGATTAAATCCAACTTCAACAAATCGTTGTTTACCGCTATAGATTAAACAAATATATTTACAGTCTTGAATACTTGTATCTAAGAACTTAGAACTTAATCTAAATCTATTACCACATGGAGTAGATATCACCTGTCCTATATGAATTTTCAAACTCCTGATGTTATAGACTTCCAAATTATAATCTCCGTTTTATGTTACTCATATCAATCTGTTTTATATTTGATATTGCATTAGATTTCGCACAAGCTGAATTAATATACATTACTGCTTCACTTGGATTAACTCCATTAAGTGCAAGGAATAAAGAAGTTAGTATTGGTTGTAAATAATAATCATCAGCAAGTACATCTGTTTCTGAACTTACAAACTTCTTAGGACTACCAGAACTCATATCTTGGAAAAGACCAGTTCTTATTACATAAGCCGTTTTATCTTTAGTATCAATAGTTCCATCAGGATTTAATTTACAAGGTTTACCATCTTTTAAGTAAGCTATCTTTTCATGGTTACTATCGTAATAGCGTTTACCTGCTTCTCCTGAAAGTTCTACTTCTACAATTACTTGCGGAGTTGATGAGAGTGATACAAGTAAATTAATATATCCTATTATTTTTTGTAAGCATCTGTATGTTGGTTGAACTGGATAGTTTATTCTTACTGCAAGTGCTGTGTATATATCTTTAACTGTTGTCACTCTGAACCTCCGAGTATATCTTATTAAGTGTCTTTATTTGATTTCTCATATCTACAATATATTTGAGTAGAAATTCTTCAAATCCATCTACTAGACTATCTTCGATAGAAGTATTCACAAGCATGTGTACTGTATCAACTTCATCACCAATTTCACTTATAAGTGCTCGTTTATAATCATCTGTTCTTTGAAAGTATACTGCGTCAATATCTGCTAGTAATGATAAATGATGTTCTATATCTCTACATATACCAATTGGTACATAATAAAATTCAAACATTTTTGTAATTTTCATACTACTATTGTTCCTGAATTGTTGTATCAACTACTTCTGTTTCTGCTACTGGAGCTGTGTCATCTGACATAAGTTCTGTCATTAGTAGATTGAATAGTGATGATGCTCCTGATGGAGTTAGTCCTAAACTTTCTGATAGTACCGCTACCATAATATCTTCTGCTGTTATTTCTTCTTCTGCTAGTCCTTGTGCTACTGCTTCGATTACTTGACTATCGTTTGCTTTTGTTTGAGGTGGTTGCTCGGTAGTTATTGTTTCTTCTTGAACCATTTCTCCTGTCGGAGTTACTGTTGTATCTACCATTGTTTCTTCTTGAACTGGTATTGTAGGTTCTTGATTAGGCATATTCATTGACATGTTTATTACTCCTATTTAAGTTTTGTTGTAACTGTATATAGTGGACTTGGTAGTGAGTGTATAAGTTTGAATGATGATATTACTTGATGCTTTTCTAAGTGTTTCATTATTGCTCTGATTATTACTAAACCACGAACACTAGCAAATCCTGTTGCTTGTACATTATAGTTATGATATTGATTATTTATTAGTGCTTTAATTAATTCTTTATATCCTGTTTTACCTTTTTGGAAATGAGGATGAATTAATAGTATGCCTCGTTTCTGTCTGTCTATCACTATATGTTTCGTATAAGGTCTTATTAACTCAATCCAGTCAGTCATTCATTTACTCCCAAGGCATTTTTTGTTCTGTAGCTTTTGTTGACTTTGTTTTCTTTTCTTTCTTTGGCTCCGCATCTGCTGTTTTACCTGTAGCTTTTGCAAGCTTTGCTTTATATTCATCAACTTCTGCTTCTGTTAACTTACGTACTACTGCTTCGCCTGTTATAATTGGATGAGCTGCTTCTTTCTTTTGATAAATTGGTCCGTGGATTTCAACATAATCACCTTTGTTGATTTCTTCACCATCTTTTTTAAATCTTAGAAATGATAGTCCATTTGATACTACATATTGTTTATCTTCAAATGTAGCTGTTACGTAGAATGTTCCTTTTACTACTAGTGGACTTGGATTTTTGCGGACTTGCTTCTTTTCTGTCATTTTGAACTCCTTAATTTTAAAAGTAATACTAAAATAAAAATATATGGATAATAAATTATTCCCAGATTTTATAGGTTTATAACATATTGTTTACAAAAGTTTACGTATCTCCTGCCTAAAATAATTTTGAACTTGGTCTGGAGTAAGTTCAGTTTTCCAAGGAAGAAAAGTAATATCAATTTTTCCTTGATTAATTCCTTTAGATTTATCAAAACCGTAGTGTGTATAAATATTTGATATTTGAATATTATATTTCTTACTTAAATCAGCGCATAATTTACATATCGTATTAAACTGTTTAAGTGTAAATGGATATAGTGATTGCTTATGCGTTAAACTAAATCCATAGTTACAACAAGCTGATACTCCTATTGAACCTGTATTACCTAAGTATGTATGAGCTGCATATTTACCATCTTTACAATTCTCGTTGTCCTCTGGTTTATATACACCTGAATGCACTGTACCTAAGTTATCTACTAAGAAATGATATGCTTTTAAATCTGTACTGTTAGGTTTATATGCTCCTGCTGTATGATGTATTATTATTCTTTTCATTAATTATCTCCAAATATAAAATCAGATATCATTAATAGTGGTATAGTTGCTATTGCTATGACCATTGTTGTAATAAAGAACCAATATAATATTTGCATGCCATACTCCTTAATAACTTTTCATTATCTTTATTCGTTGCTTGATACTTGGATGCGTTGAAGATACTTCATTTCTTTTTTGTGGTACTGATATTTTCTTTAATGCACTTGGTAGATAATTTTTTGTATTATCTTTTTTAGACATCATAGTTGCAAATAAGTCTGCTTCAATTTCATGTTCATGTCTAATTTTCTGTTTTTGCTTTAAAGTAGTCGGATAGTTAATATAAATATATTCAAAATATTTTATGTGATGTCTAAGAACTCTATGACCTACTTCATGATATCCCACTGCAAGAACTTCATTGTAAGTAAGTTTATTTGCTAGTCCTGTAGATATAACTATGTTTCCTTGTACTGTTGTGAATGCTTGAACTAATTCAGTATTACCAAAATAGACATTACAAAATGTATTATAGTAGTTACAAGTATTTTCAAGTTTATTTTTTATAGATGTCTGTTCTTTTTCTGTTAAACCATAAGCAGGATTACACGCTAGTATCACCATTACTATTACTGGTATTAACATTAAATAAATCAACTTCTTTGTCATATGGTTGTACCTCTGATAATTGGTAGATTAAATCTGTACTCTTTAGTGTTCTGAATAATGATTGTGTTATTTGTAAATGAATTGGTATTGATGAAGTGTGTCGATAATTCCAAAAAGATTTATACACTTGTGTGTCTTTTACATAAAAGTCTTTTGGACTGGCTAATACTGCTATTATTTTTAAGAACTGAATTAGTACATCTTTAGTATCATTATTTAATTCAAGGATAAATCCTAAGTGATGTCCTTTTGTGCTTTCGATAGATAAATCTGGCACTAGAGTTTTAATATCATTTATTAGTTGATGCTTATTACTTACATTACCAAGTGAGCATTTCTGTAAGCGTGTGTATAAAAATAGCTTTTGATATCTGCGTCTAAGATAAAACTTTAGAGTTATACAATTCATTATTGCTTTTGAAGTAATTGATAGTGCTACTCTTTGATGAAAATTCTTAGCTAGTTCTATCTTATTAAGTATTATATTTATAAAGTTATTTTTATCTTTTGTTTTTGGCACATCCGCATCCTTTATATTTATTATATTCAAGCATATTCACTCGTTTAGATAAAAAATTGTATTGCTCTTTGGTCATTGGCTGACCGTTATAACACAGTTGAATCCTATCGTTGATTAATCTGCGTTCACATCCACAAGTTATACCATAGCTTTTCATAAACTTTAGCATAGTATCTTTGTTGTAGAATTTATATACACCGTTTATTACCGTATATCCTGAACAGTCTATGAAGTTTAATTCATCTACATATAATATATCTTTTGGATAGTATTTATTAAAGAAATTATCGCTATTTTCATTAAGTAATGATATATATTCTGTAAGTGTATCT
>ERZ826146.1832-NODE-1832-length-17960-cov-3.074560_pt1 | contig 17960 bp, 16 predicted proteins | sample MGYA00519857_ERZ826146 | MGnify/ENA primary metagenome ERZ826146 (study PRJEB31778, sample SAMEA3449222) | human gut metagenome | biome: human gut; feature: human-associated habitat; material: faeces | place: United Kingdom | collected 2010/2012 ...
AAGCTACTGAATCCCTGAGCCCGTTCGTGGGCGCTGGGAAGAGGGAATGTTAAAACGCGAACTGCGCTCGGAGAAAGCTCGGCTGTCGCTTTTTCGGACAGGAGTTCGATTCTCCTCACCTCCACCATTTTTGTCTGAAAGTGATAACTTTCAGACTTTTTTGTTGCCTGTTTTGAATAATTTTACATTCAAAAGGGGAAACAAAGGGGAATTCATCCCCTATTTTGCTTTTCTGCGTTAAAGCAGTAAGCGTCAGCCCCGCTGACGTCATTCACCCAAAGCCCAAACTCAAAAAAATCCGAACGTCATCCCGATTGAGGATGGGTTCGGATTTTTTCGTTCTATAAGTGCAGAATCTCTTTCCGCTTGACCATATATTGAATCATCAAAAATACGCAGCAAGCCAGCCATGTCGCCGGTTCCACCCAACACGCGCCCGCATAGCCAAAGCGCGGCACAACGGCAAACGCCGCCGCAATCTTCATCACCAGCTCAATGCACGAGGAAACCACCGGCACAACGTGCATCCCCAATGCCTGCATCGCCTGCCGCATCGTGACCAGATAGGCCAGCGGCAGAAACAGCGCCGCGCTCGCCCGCAGGGACATCGTGCCATAGCGCAGCAATTCAGCGTTGCTTGTGCCGATGAGCAGCCGCAGCAGCTCCGGCCCAAGCGTGACCATGACGACCATCGCCGCCGCCTCCCAGATCAGCGCCATCAGAACGGTTCGATTCAGCCCCCGCTTCACCCGGTCATACGCCTGCGCGCCGCAGTTCTGGCTGATAAAGACCGCACCCGCCGTGCCGAGGTTGCTCATCGGCGCGCCGGTCAGACTGAGAATTCGTCTGGCGCTGGTGTGCGCCGCCATCACGGTTTCGCCCAGTGTATTGATGGCGCGCTGCATCGTCAGCGAGCCGAGCGCGTAGACCGAATTCATCAGCCCCATCGACAGGCCGGACGCCGCCATTTGCGTCCATAAGCCGGCCGGCGCGCGAAAATCCGCCTTGCGGGGCAGGAACGGCTTAAACGCGCGCGCGATATACGCCATGCTCAGCAGCGCCGAAATGCACTGCGCGATCAGCGTCGCCAGCGCCGTGCCCACCACGCCGATGTGCAGCACGACGACAAACAGCGTATCCAGCGCGATATTAAGCACGCAGGAAATCGTCAAAAAGACGAGCGGCATGCGTCCGTTGCCCAGCGAGCGCATAAAGCTGGCGCACATGTTATACAAAATGGTCACCCCGACGCCACCGCAGACAACAGCCGCATAGCGCATCGCCTCATCGAAGACACTCTCCGGCGTATTGAGCAGGCGCATCAGCGGTTCGATGCCGATCATCACGCCGAGGGTCAGCAGCGCCCCCAGCCCCACGCCGAACATCAGCATCACGGCCGTCGCCCGGCGCAGCTTATCCATCTTCTGCGCACCGTAAAGCTGACCGATGATGATGCCGCATCCGTTGCACATTCCGTTGGCAAAATTGATCATCAGATCGTTGAGCGACGTGGACGCGCCAATCGCCGCAATCGCCGCGTCGCCGATAAAGTGACCCGTAATCATCGTGTCGGTCAGCGTATAAATCTGCTGCATCATCTGCCCAATGAGCAGCGGCAGCGTAAACCGCAAAATGAGCTTCACCGGGCTGCCCCGCGTCATGTCTACGGCAGCCTGACGTTCTCGCCCCGTCATCGCATTCCCTCGATTCTCCGATCAGCCGCGCACTTCCCGTAAAACGCGCAGCGCCACATCCGGGTAGTTGGAAATGATGCCGTCGCAGTCCATCTCTGCCATCCGGCGCAGATCCGCTTCCTCGTTGACCGTCCACACGTTGACCGAAAGCCCCAGCCTGTGCGCCGCTTCCACCTCGCCCGTCACAAACGTCGGCTCGCTGAAATGCGGGTGCAGCGCCTGAACGCCAAGCTGTCTGGCGTAATCCCACGGCTGATAGAGCATCGCGTCGTAGAGCAATCCGCAGACCGCATTCGGGTCGAGCCTGCGCACTTTGAGCAGGCTGTAATGGTTGAAGGAGGAATAGATCGTTTTCTCCCTCATGCCTGCCTTTTCGACCGCCTCGAGCGTCTTTTCCTCAAGCGCAGGAAACGCCGCGCGGCTGTTTTTCAGCTCAATGTTGACAGACAGCCCGCGCTCGCGCAGCAGCGCCAGCACATCCTCGAGCAGCGGCGCCACGTCTTTCTCCGTCGCATCCACCGCGTGAATCACCGGCATCCGGCAAAGCTCGGCGTAGGTATAATCCGCCACCGAACCCGTAAAGCCCGTCAGGCGGCTCAATTCGTCGTCGTGAAAGACGACCAGACGGCCGTCCTTTGAAATCTGCACGTCCAGCTCCACGCCGTCGGCGCCCATATCCGCCGCCAGCGCAAACGCGCGAAGCGTGTTTTCCGGCGCATAGCCGGACGCGCCCCGATGCGCATAAATCTTCTGCATATCATTACCCCTTTCAGTCGCCCACAAATGCAGCCAGTTTTCCCGGCCGGTTAAAACAGAAGCCCTGCCACCCCACATACATCGCACCCTCGATATTGGCGGGCGTGTCGTCGATAAACAGCGTGCGGCTCGGCTCAACACGATAAGTGTTCGTCAGAAATTCATAGATGTCCGCGTTCGGCTTGAGCAGCCCTTCGCGCGCAGAAACGACCTTTCCCTCGAACAGGCCAAAGAAATCGAACCGGCTTTCAACCGTCGCAAAGGATTCCTTCTGATAGTTGGAGAGCACAAACACGCGCTTGCCGTGTGCCAGACAGCTTTTGACCGCCTGAACGCCCTCTTCGATCGGGCGCGTAAAATCCAGCCAGTTTTCCATGAAGCGGCGAATCATCGGTTCGAGCGACCGATCGCGCCCGGTCATATGTCCGATTGCCTGCTGAACGGTGAGCGTCCCCCGATCCATCATGTTCCAATACGGCGTTTTGATGATCTTTTCCATCAGCTTTTCATGCAGCTCTGTCTCCCCCGGAAAAAAAGCCTCCAGCTCCTCCTCCGGCGAATAGGAGAGCAGCACGTTGCCCACGTCAAAAACCACCGCGTCCAGCTCGTCCCACGGCATTGTTTCGTATCGGTCGTCAAGCGTCCACATCGTCATCGCCTTTTCCCCCGTTCATCGGCTGGTCAGGATCGTCCGCGCCGCGCCGCAATCCGTCTGCGCCGCGAATTCGTATGTCGTCAGGTTTGCGCGCAGGCTCGCGCGGCTCCCGTCCTTTTCCCAGATGATTTCCAGTTGGTCGTTCTGCGGCTGGCGCACGGTCATGTCCGCGTCGAAATCGAACGCCGGGCAGGTGTTGCGCATCCGAAGCAGCGCAAGCTGATCGCGCACCACATCCTTTTTCAGCGCGTCTGCCACCGCGTCCCGCGTCAGGTTCGTGCGGTTGATCTCCTTATGCGCTGCTTCGCCGCCGCGGCGAACGGCTTCCAGATCGTTTTCGCCCGCAAACAAATCCAAATACCAGACCTGCGGCTTGCCCGGCATGAACAGCTGAATCGCGCGCGCGAGCAGCATTTTCCGCTCGTCCGCGCCCAGCGCGCTGAAATACGTGCAGTTGACCTGATAATAGACGTTCTTCGCGCCGTGCAGGTTCTTAATCATGCCGCCGCGGCTGACAATCAGCGCGATCAGCTTCTCAATCTCTGTGTCGCTGAGCAGCCCCTTCAAATCCAGCATCGGGATTCCGTCATGGCAGCCGAGCATGTTCACCGTGCGGATGTTTTTTTCCCTGAGTTCCTCCGCCCAGCGCATCAGCCGCGTGCCGTCATGGTTCTCAATCGCGTCAATCACCAGCCCCGGCAGGAAAAAGTCGTAGGTCATATAGCCCTTTCGAGCGACCTTTTCATAGGTTCCCGCCGCATAAGGGTCATGGATCTCCGGTAAAAGGGTCAAACCATGCGAATCGGCCATTTGGCGAATGCGTTCCAGCGTGTCCCACGTGTCCGGCTCGTTCATAAAATTGCGCAGCCCCGGCGTTTTGGGCGCATAGGCAAACGCGTCCAGCCGCACAATCGCCGCGCCGTATTCGGCCAGCTTGCCCAGCACACTGTCATAATACGCCCAAACCCGCTCGCTTTTCAGGTTCAAATCCATCTGACCAAGATATTTCCGCCGCATTTCCAGCAATTGAACGCATGCCTCGCGGTAGCGCTCAAAGCCCGTGAAATCCAGCTCCTGCGGCTTCTGCCCGGCCTCCAGCCCCGCGTCAAGCCGCGCGGCCAAAACCATCGCCTCGCCATACTGCATATCCGAAGCGCGCATCAAATCCTGCGCATCGACCGGGTCATATCGAACCTGCTGATAGAACGTGTTCCAATACGGCACATCGCGCCCATCCGGCAGGCGAACCATCAGAATCGGCAGCCCCGGCTTGCGGAAGAACATGCCTCGAATGTATTTTTCTTCCGGCTGGATGTATCCGGCGTCAGTCATTTCGCCGCACCCCGCCCAGAATTGATTCCAATCAATGAAAAAATCGCGATACGGCGATGCGTCGCCGTTTTTTAAAATATCCTGAAACTGCGGCGAAAGCACGGAAAGGTGGTTCAATATAAAATCCAGCTTGAGATCAATTCCGTTCTCTTTCAGCCGCTTCACGTCTTCCGGCGCGGCGAGCATGCGGTTCAGATCATAGCTGATGACCGAAAAGCCGCGATCCAAATCCGTGTTGAACACGCTCGGCAAAATGTAAAACGACCGGAATGCATCAGCGAACGCTTCGCTTTCCAATAGCTGTGCAATATCGGATAACGTGCCGCCGAGGCTGTCCGGATATGCGTTGAGCATTGCTCCGCCATTCATGGCCTTTTTCCTCCGCTCATTCCGTCTCACGCCGATACGCCGAATAGGTGATTTTCTTGCCCTCGCGGGAGAGAATCACCTGCGCCTTCCACGCCTGGCTGTCCAGCTTACGCTGCTCGATGTTCAGCACCATCGTGGTAAAAGCGCTGTCCGTCTGCGCGTCGCGGTTGCGCAGACGGCGATGCTCCAGCGTCTGCATCGGCGTGCTGTTCAGGTAAATCGGGATATCCACGCCCTTCAAAAAGTCGCTGTTCGCGTGCGTCCACTCGATCACCATCACGCGTGTCGCGGTGAAATCTACCGTCTCATACCAAATCGCGGTTTCCTCGCGTCCCATCCGCTTGAGCGGAATGTGTCTTTCGCCGCGCTTGAAGCGCGCGATGATGTCGTTGACCTCGTCAAAGTCAATTTCCTCCGGCGTGCCCAGATAGCCGCTCAGCGCCTGCGCGCCGGCCTGCTGATACGTTTGCATCCACGGCAGCTTCCGCGCCGTTTCCGGCTCCGCGTCCGCATCCGCCTGCCAGAGTTCGCGCAGAACGACGGCTTTTTCATCGCTGTATTCGCCGCTGGCCAGCATCCCGCGCAGGCCGCCCATGCGGAACAGACGCAGCCGCTCCGCGTCGTTGGCCGCCGGAATTCGGCGGGGATAGTTGTCGCCGCTCATGATGTATGCGCCGATCCCCGCCCGGTTGAGCGCGTAGCCCAGAACGGAGGCCATGACCGTCTTTCCCGATCCGCTGCCGCCGCATACGCCGATGACCACGCGGCCGCCCGCGCTCTCCTCCAGCCGACGCTCCAGCGTCCCCTGAATGGCTGAAAGCACAGTCTTTGCCCGTTCGATATTATCCTGACCGATGGTGACGCCGTCCCCCGGCATATCGCCGTGCGGAATCTGCTCCGGCACATCGAGCGCATCGATGTCAAGCATCCTCAGCATCTGCATCGCAATTCCCCCTTATCGCACTCTTCTGTCGCTCTTTTCCGCTCATCTCGGCAGCGGTTCCCGGCTCGTCGGCGCATCGCCGAAGAAGAACATCGCATCCTGCAAGTCGGTTTCGAGCATCGTGCCCTTTTTGACATAGTCCATGGCGCGCGCCAGCATCGCGCTGCGGTCGTATTCCACCGCGCCGAATCGAATGTCGCCGTCTTCAATGAGCATATAATGGGCGCGCTTATCCCGGTCGTCCGGCCTGCGATAGGACGCCGAACCGGGATTGAGCCACAGGCGGTCGTTATCCAGCCGATGCACGAGCCTGCGGTGCGTATGACCAAAGATCATGCGTCGCTCCGGTCTGCTCTCGCCCGCGTACCACACGCGCCAGAACGCGTCGAACGTCTGCACGCTCTCCGGCATGTCGTAGCTGTTATCCAGCATTTGATGCTGCATCAGATACGCTGCGCCGTCCGCCTCAAAGCTCATGTGCTGCGGCAGCGCGGCCAGAAACGCGATATCTTCATCCGTCACCCGTTCGCAGTTGTCGTGCACCCATTTGTAGCGATTTGTTCCCCGAAACGCATCCACCTCGCCCGAAAACAGGATGTTGAGCAGATGTCTGTCGTGGTTGCCCATGACGCAGTGCGCGCCGTGTTCCCGAACCCAGCCGATCGCCTCGTGCGGATCCGTGCCGTAATCCACGTAGTCGCCCGCGCAATAGATGGCGTCCACCGCGCCCGCGTCCTTTTCAATCGCCCGGAGCGCCGCGATATTCGCATGAATATCGGAGAGAATCAATAAACGCATCGGCTTTCGTCGTCCTTTCTTATTCGTCCTTCGGCCCCGGATAGGCGCTGCCGCCCGCCGCGACATACCCGCCGGAATGTCCCTGCTCGTCCCCGGCAATCCAGAAAGCGAACAGATCCGCCGCGATCAGTTCAAACCGAATCCTGAAAACCCGTCCCCGAAGCGCGGAAAGGTCGCCGCCGCGGAAGACGAGCTGGCGCTTTGTGCTGTCGGCAATCATCGGCACGCAATCCGCAAAGGAATAGCCGGGAATCGGCCGCCCTTCCTCGTCTTCAATCTGCGCGCGGACAAAGCCCTCCGTCGCGTTCGCGTTGATGAACAGCAGCCGCCCTTCCTCAAAGCGCATCTTGCGGGTCAGCATGAACTGCCTCGTTCCGTTGGCATGGAGCGACGCGAAACCGTCCCGGCGAAGCCGCGCAAAGCCGGTCGCCGCGCCGCTGTACAGATTTCCGTTTTCCGCCGAAGACGCGCCGCTGAATCCCGCAATCGGGAAAGCCAGTTCCTCCGGCGAGACAAGGCACAGCCCGCCGCAGGCATGCAGGTAGCCGCGCGCCCACGAGCCCGGCCGATCCGTGCAGCGGATGAACGGGCTTCGGTTATCGCGGCTGAAATGGAAACCGTCGCGGCTGAAGCCCGCATGGAGATCAATGTGTTTGGGCACGCCGCTGTTTTCGCAGACGGCGTTATGCGCCTGATCGAATCCCTTGATGATGGCAAACAGGCCGAGCATGACGCTCTCATAGCCTACGCAGTTCAGGTGATAGAGCTGCGGCGGCAGATTTTTGTTGTAAATCGTGCCCGGCTCGCTCTCGCGCAGGTCGCGCACGTCGCAGCGCTGCCAGAAGGCAATCTGGTCATTCGCCCACGACGCGCCCTCCATGAAGCGGTCGCACTCGTAGTAGCTGCGGCCGCGGCTGTACCATGGGGTCGAAGGCAGACCCGTGCGAATGGAAAATACCCATTTTTTTCGGAAGGGATTGTAGAAAAACGACGTATTGTCGCCGCAAAGCCCCGTCGTCACCGGATCGCCAAAGTGCATGCCGTCCGCGCTGACGGCCACCTGCGCCACGTCGCCCTCCGGCGTTCTGAAATAGTGGAACATCTTATAGCGTTCCTCCGGATGCTCGGTCTCCTGATCGAGCCACACGCAGGAACCATCCCGCTGCCAGCCGGGCTTGGGCACAAAAATGCGGTTGGTACCCACCTGATTATCCAGCATCTTCCGCGTGAAATGCCGCCCGTCGGCGGAAACCGCCAGCGCCGTTCCGTCAAACCAGCCGGCGTGGTAATACAGCCGATACACGCCGTCCGCGGGATCATACCAGCAGCCGTCGGTAAACGGCGCGGCGACGGGTGCAACGCCCTTGTTCCACTCCATCGGCGTTTCGGGCGCAAGCACGGGCGTTTCATCCAGCACAGCCTGATGAAAGCGCTTTTCCAGCCAGTTTTCCTCGATCAGAAAGTCATCGACGAACAGCTGCCGCCCCACGTCGATCAGCGCCACATCCGGCCGGTTTTCCAGATACGGAACGGGCAACTCACTCAAAGACATGTCATCCATGTTCCTCGGCGGCCAGACATCCGGCAGCCTGATCCCATTGTACAGTTCTTCCATCGGCTCATTCCTTTCTCATGCGCGGCGATACACGCACTCGTCCTTTTCAAGCCCCTTGAACGTGCCGAAGGTGAACCATTTATCCACGCGCACCTCGTCGCCGTCAAACGTGAACATGTAGCGGTTTTCCGCCTCGGATTCTACCCACAGGACGGACATTTGAAGCCGCCCCTGCTCGTCCCACCACGCGCTGCTGCTCGTCTTTGTGATGATTTCGCGATCATAGCGGTAGACCAGCTCGCCCGCCGTGCGCGCGCCCTGCAGATCCGCCGTCAGCGCGCGCTGCTCGCCGTCCTCCGTCCATGTGATTTCGAGCTTGCCGTCGCGCGCGCGCAGGCGCATTTTGTCCGCGCCGGGATACGCGATGCGCTGCTTGCGTCTGGAATAGAGCACGCCGAAGGACAGCTTTCCCTCCTTCGGGACGAGTGTTATATCCAAATCGTGCGCGGAGAAATCCGCGCCGTTCGGATACGGATGCGGCACGGCCAAACGGCTCAGGCGCTCTTTCAGCATGGCAGCTGCCCTGCCCACGGGCAGCGTTTCCACATCGGCATGAATCTGCGGCACAAGGATGTCAAACAGCGCGTTGAGCGTCGCCTGCGGCCCGTGGATCGGGTGATTCTCCCCTTCCTTGAGCAGATGCAGATCCGCATGCCCCATCAGTTCGCCGAGGAAACCTGCCTCGTTGATGGAGACGATCAAATCCAGCGACGGCACGACGACGGAGAACTGGCCGAACGCGCCATCCGCGCGGTACGAGCCTTCCGGCCTGCACATCCAGATTTGGTAGCCGTAGCCCACACAGTTATCGTAAATATACGGCGTGTGCGCGTGCGCAGGCCACGTGTCCATCCGCTCGGTGGTCGCGTCGTGCACAAAGGTTTCGCTCAGCAGGCGCACACCGTTCCAGACGCCGCCGTTCAAATACAGCTTCATCAGGCGCAGATTGTCTTCCGTCGTGGTGAACATGCCCATGCCGCCCAGACAAGTGCCGTCCGCGCCGCGGCGGCACATGACGTTTTGCGCATCAATGCCGATCAAATCGAACAGGTTCTTAGCCAGATAATCCAGCATGCTCCCGCCCGTCAGCCGCTCGATGATCGCGGACAGCACCGCCGTCGTGTGGGAATTATAGCGCCAGAACGTGCCGGGTTCGTGGGTAATCGGTCGGGCGAAATACCGCTCCAGCCAATCTGCCGGATAGGTCGTTTCCTCTTCCTCCGAGCCGTCGCCCATCACCAGCAAATCGCGGACGGTCAGCCTTGAAAGCCTGTCGCTCATCTGCGCGGGCATCTTATCCGGCAGGATATCGCATACCCTGTCGCTCAGCTTGAGCAGCCCCTGATACTCCGCCAGACCGATGGCCGTCGCGGTGTAGGTTTTGCTCAGGGAATGGTCGCAGTGGTGCAGGCCGGGTGCAAACGGCGCCCACCACCCCTCCGCGCAGACCTTGCCGTGACGCATAATCATCAGGCCGTGCATCTGGGTAAAGCCGCCGTTTTCCAGCTCATCCAGAAATGCGTCGATCGCTTCGCTGGGAATACCCACCTCTTCCGGCAGGCAGCGCTCAAATCGCTGAATCATGGTCTTTTTTCCTCCTCGCCCTTTGGGCCGCGCGTGCTTTCTCTCGCGCTCAACGTCACAGGAAACACCATATCAACCGGCACTTTTTCGCCGTGAATCTGTTTAATCAAACACTCTATCGCCATTTCGCACATTTCCGGAATCGGCTGGCGGATGCTGGTCAGCGGCGGGCACAGGCAGGCCGCCAGATAATTGTCGTTAAAGCCGATCACGCGGAGATCTTCCGGCACGCGCCGCCCGCTTGCCACCGCGCAGCGCACGACGGAAGCCGCAATCTGGTCGCTGGTGCAGAACACGCCGTCCGCATCCGGGAACGTATCGAGCACCTGTCTGGCCAATTTGGAATAATCGCCGTGCAGGCTGTCGTTCTCCTTGGTTTCAAAAATGCGTTCCTCCAGCCCATGCTCGCGCATGACGCTGCAAAAACCCACGAATCGGTCATACGCCGGGAGCAGCTTGTCGTGCACGGCCGCAATCATCACCGGGCGCTTGCTTCCGCTGGCGAGCAGTTCCTCCGCCGCCATGCGGCCGCCCATGTGGTTGTCGCAAAGCACCGTCGGCAATCGGCCGACCTTGATGCGCTCGAAGGAAACGACCGGAAGGTTGTCGTCCAGCAGCGCGTCGAGCTCGCGGGAACGCAGACTGATGATGATGCCGTCCACCTGATTGGCCTTGAGCATCCCGACATACTCCAGCGCCCGATCGTTCTGGCCGTCGGACGCATAGATCATCACCTTGTATCCGTGCCGCATGGCGGCAAGAATCAGCTGGTTGACGACCTCGCCAAAGTACGGATCATCGACAGAAGGCACCAGCAGACCGATGATTTTCGTTCTGCGTCGGGTCAACGACCGCGCGACTTCGTTGGGCTGATAGTTCAGCTCCTCCATCGTCGCGTAGATTTTGTCGTGCATCTCCTGGCTGATGTAGCCGCGTTTGTTGAGCACGCGGGAAACCGTCGTCACCGAAACGCCGGCGCGCTGCGCTACTTCTTTAATGGTCGCCATGGGCTCGTTCTCCTTTGCTGGTCAGGGGCGGCAGACGACCTTCATGCCGTCGTAGGCCACCTCGATTCCATGGGGCGCGGCGAACCGCTCCCATTCCGAATGGGTCATGTCGTTCATGTGGGAAAGATGGTTGAGGATATAGCGCGTATCCGCCTTCACCAGCCCCGCCTTGTTCAGCCGCTCCCGCAGGCGCAGCACCTCGGCGAAGCCCATGTGCCCGTCGCCCTTGAGCGTTCCGCGCGCGCAATCCATGCTGACCACGGAGAATGTCAGGCCGGTGGTTTTCAGATATTCGTCGTTCTCCTCGCTCAATTCGCCGGTGTCGTTCGCATACAGCATCGCCGTTTCGCCATCCGAGATGGCGTAAATCAGGCAGTCCTCCACCTGAATCGGCCGATGGTTGGCGCGCAGCGGATAGAAGGTATACCCGGCGGCCTCAAACGGCTCAAACGGCTTCACCTCGTGAAAGCGGAAGCGCTCTTCCCTCACCTGTTCCGCACCGGCGCAGGCCGAAAGGAAGCGCTTTTTCACCCACAGATTGCCGTATAGATCCAGCACGTTTTCTTCCTCCGGCACATCCGGGCGAAGCGCGCGGGACGGCGTGCCGCGGTTTTGAAGCGCGTATATATCCTGATGATCCGGATGCGAATGGGTGAAGACGATGCATTTGAGGCGATCCAGCCGCAGGCCGAATCTCAGCTTCTGCGCGTGGATATCCGGCGAGAGATCGATCAGCACATCGTCGCCCAGCAGCGTGCAGGCGCGCATGCGCAGGCTCTTTCCGCCCTCCCGCATCGAGCGCAGGCAGACGGGGCAGGCGCAAAACGTGGCGGGCATGCCCTCCGCCGCGCCGGTTCCCAGATATTGATACTCCACGGCCAATCGAATCTCCTTTCTTTTTTGCGTTATCCCTTGATGCCGGACATCGCGACGGACTGCACGAACTGCTTTTGGAACGCGAGGAAGATGACCAAAATCGGCAGGGTAATCATCGCGCTGAACGCGAAAATCTGTCCCCAGAAGGTATACACCGAGTCGTTCAGGCCGCGCAGCGCCTGCGGCAGCGTGCGCCACGTGTTATCGCGGGTCACGAGCGTCGGCCAGAGCAGATCGCCCCACGCGCGGATGAAGGACATGATGGCCACCGTCGCGTAAATCGGCTTGGAGAGCGGGGGCATAATCTTGAAGAACACGCCGGTGTAGCTTTCTCCGTCGATGATGGCCGCCTCCAGCAGATCCTTCGGCATGCCGCGGAAATGCTGATAAAACAGGAAGACATACATCGGCGTCGCCAGATTCGGAATGGCCAGCGCCCAGATGGTGTTGATGATGCCCAGGTTAAAGGCCACCATGAAGCGGTTGATGATGACGGCCTCGGTCGGAATGATGGTCAGCGCGATCATCAGCGAAACGAGCAGCTTCTGCCCCCGAAATTCCAGCATACCCAGCGCATAGCCCATCATGCCGTTGATGAACATGCCGACGAACACCTGAATGATGGCGTTGACGGCCGAGTTGCGGAAGTAATGCAGAAAGTCAAGTTTTTCAAACACGGCGACATAGTTTTCGAGCGTCAGATTGCCATAGGGAATGAACGCCTTGAGCGTCGCCATATCCGAAACAAGCTGCGTCTCGCTCTTGACAGAGGAAACGAACAGGAACAGCAGCGGCGCCAGAAAAACGACCGCCAGCGCGACGTACAGCACGTAGAACAGGGCGGATGTGACCGTCTTTTTCGTCTTATTTTCCACTTTCATCCTCAGTCGCCCTCCGTAAGCTTATTCTGAATCAAAGAGACCACCAGCACGATCAGGAAGAACACGACAGCCATCGCGGAGGTGTAGCCCACGCGGTTGTTGGTGAAGCCCTCCTGATACATCAGGTAGACCAGCGTTGTGGTCGAGCCCGCCGGGCCGCCCTGCGTGAGCATATACACCTGCGTGAACATCTTGAGCGAGTAGATCGTGTTGGAAATAAAGACGTACACCAGCGTATTCTTGAGCTGCGGAATGGTGATGTAGACAAATTGCTGCCACGTGTTCGCGCCGTCGATCGTGCCCGCCTCATACAGCTCCTCCGGGATGAACTGAAGGCCGCCGAGCATGATAATCATCTGCATGCCGACGCACTGCCAGATGGACATGATCGCGATGGACGGCATCGCCAGCGTCGTATCCTGAAGCCACTTCTGCGCCGGAACGCCGAACACGCGCAGGATCGAGTTGAACAGGCCGTCCGCCGTGCTGGAGAAGAAGAAGCCCCAGATGACGGTCACAACCGTCATGGTTACGACCTGCGGCGAGAAATAGATCATGCGGAAGAAGGTCACGCCCTTCGCCTTGCGGTTGACCAGCAGCGCCAGCAGCGTCGCCAGAATCAGCACGACCGGCACGAGGATGATCGTGTATTCAAACGTATTCCAGAACGCCTGAAGCGCGGTCTTGTTGGTGAAGGTCTTGATATAATTCGCCCAACCGACAAACTTGGTCGGCTTGTTCGGGTTGAGCACCAGTCTGCGATCCGTAAAGGAATAGAAAACAGACATGAAAAACGGCAGGATCATGAACAAAAACATGATGATGATCGCCGGCGCGGACAACCCCCACGCGGCTTTCGCCTGCGCGCGGGACATCTGGCTTCTCCGCTTCGCCCCGCTTCTCTTGACAGTGATTTCACTCATACGCAATGCTCCGTTCTATCGCCATGCCGGTTGTCCGTCAGCATGACGGCTCTCCCTGTTTTGGCTTTTTGTTTTTCGGGTTCAAAGGGCAAAAGAAGCGCCCGGTCAGCGTTCGGCCGGCCGGGCGCGATGTGATTTTACTCGATGTTCCAGCCGTTTTCGACGATGATCTCATCGACGTACTCGGCCGCATCATGCAGCAGCTCAGCCGGATCGCCGCCAGCAAGAATGTTGGTCACGACACTCGCCATCTGGGTTTGAAGCGTCGAATGCGCCGGGGTGATCGGACGCAGGTAGCTGATGCCCGCTTCAAGCTGCTCGCGGTACAGGTACAGGCGACCGCCCTCCTGCCACTGCTCCATGCCGCCCATGACGCTCTTGCGCGCCGGAACGCCGCCGTTCACATTGCAAACCATCTGGATGTATTCCGGGCTCATCATCGCCTGAAGAACCGTCCACGCCTGATCCGCCACGCCGCGGTCGACCGCCGCAGTGGTCATCACGTCCACCGTAGAGCCGGAGCAGGTGAACACGCCGTTGCCGAAATCCGGAAGCGGAACGATAATCGCGTCGTCGCCGAACGCCTCGACATGCTGGCTGTATTTCCAGTGGCCGAGCATGGAGAAGGCGGCCTCGTCGCGGCCATAGAACGCATCCTCGTAATCGCAGGCCGCGTTGACATAGCCCTCGTCGAGCATCTTCTTCATCCAGTCATACGCCGCGACGGTGTTTTCGCCATCCATCGTGCCGGTCGCAAGCATGGTATCGCGGTTCAGGTAATCGCCGCCGAAGGAAGCGATGACCGCCATCCAGGTGAAGTAGAGGGAGCTGGTCTTGTTCTGACGGATGTAGAGCGGATACTCGTAGCCGATTTCCTTGCACTTGGCGAGGATATCCTCAAACTCTTCGACCGTCCACGCATCCTTGTAGGAGGTCGGGATGCGCGCGCCGATCTTTTCGAGAATGCTCTTGCGCGTCCACATGGCCATGCCGGAGTCAAACTGCGCCACGCCGTAGAGGCCGCCGTCGTAGGTCACCTCGGACCAGACGGACGGAAGAACGTCGTTCTTCATATCCTCGTCGATGTAGTTGTCCAGGCAGGCGATCATGCCCAGATCCTGGAAATACGGGATCTGCAGGCCGTCGATCACGATGAGATCGGGGGTATCGCCGACGATCGGAGCCGTCTGCAGCTTGTTGAGCAGCTCATCCTGCGCGAAGAACTGGTAATCCACCTGAATGTCGTCATGCTTCGAATTGAAATCATCGAACATGCTGGTGTAAATCACCGTCTCAGCGCCATCGCTGATCCACGCGGTCACGGTCGTAGCGTCCGCGCAGGCAATCGCCGCCAGCGCGAAGACCATGACGGCCGCCAGAAGCAGAGAAATGGACTTTTTCACTTGGGTTTCCTCCTTTAATGATCCTTGTGTATGGGGTTGAGCCTTCCCTTCCGGCTCTCCCCTGTTGCTGTGCTTAGTATATCAGCCTTTTAATTATATGTCAACCGGTTAGCATAAAAAAGTGACCACAATTTTTTTCTTATTTACAGCATATCTCCTTGTTTATGACAGAAATCGTTTTTGTTTTTCTCATTTTCAGCCAGCTTTTCCGCATCTTTTCGCTTCGAATCCGCGCCGGATATGCTATGCGGTTCACATTCAAGGTGCGTCGGGCAGAACAAAAAGAGCGCGCAAAAAACTGCCCGATCAAAGCGTTCCTCGCGGACAGCATAAAAAAGCCCCATACGCTGCGGAATGGTCAAAGTATCCTGTGCGTATGAGGCTTTTGCTATGCTTCTTTTCTCGGTCGGGCGGTCGTTCCATCATCTGATGCGCAACCGTCCCTCTTTTCAGACGTAAAACAGCAGATCCGCGTAGGACGGCATCGGCCAGTATTCCTTGCCGACCCTGCCCTCCAGCTCGTCGGCAACCTGCCGGGCAGCTTCCATCGCGGGGATGACGGCCTCGTGCTCATACATCGCGCGCGCGTTGAGCGCCTCCGGCTCGGCGGCGACAACGGCCTTGAGCCGCTCCGTCCGCTCGATCAGCTCAGCCGTCTTCTCGGTCAGCAGCCTGACCTGCGCGGCCTCCGCGGGCGCGTCCACGCCGATGCCCGCCTTGGCGGCCACGCCCTCCGCCAACTGCTTGGAATACGCCGCGCAGGCCGGAACGATCAGCTTGCCGAGCATGTCGATCAGGGTCAGCGCCTCGATGTGGATGATCTTGGCGTATTCCTCCATGTTGATATCCTGCCGGGACTGTATCTCCGTCCGCGTGTATACGCCGTGGCGGGCGAACAGCGCCACGTTCTTCTCGTCCGTATAATGGATGAGCGCCTCCGGCGTGGAGCGCAGGTTGAGCAGCCCACGGCGCGCGGCCTCGCGCGGCCATTCTTCGCTGTAGCCGTTGCCGTTGAAGAGGATGCGCCGATGCGCGGCCAGCTCGCGGCGGATGAGCTTGGAGAGCGCGGCCTCGAAATTGTCGGCCTTTTCCAGCTCGTCCGCGAACTGCATCAGCTCGTCCGCAACGGCGGTGTTGAGCATGACGTTCGTGCAGGCGATGTTGAAGGACGAGCCGGGCATGCGGAATTCAAACTTGTTGCCCGTGAACGCGAAGGGCGACGTGCGGTTGCGGTCGGAGTTATCCTGCGGGATATGCGGCAGGCTCGTCACGCCGATATCCATGCTCTTGTGCCCCGCCGCCCTGTAATCCGTGCCCTCCACCAGCGACTGGATGACGGCGGCCAGCTCGTCGCCGACGTACATGGAGACGATGGCGGGCGGCGCTTCGTTCGCGCCCAGGCGGTGATCGTTGCCCGCGCTGGCGACGCTGATGCGCAGCAAATCGTGATACTCGTCCACAGCCTTGATGACCGCCGTCAGGAACAGCAGGAACTGCGCGTTCTCCATCGGCGTAGAGCCCGGATCGAGCAGATTTTCGCCCCTGTCGGTGGAAATCGACCAGTTGTTGTGCTTGCCCGATCCGTTCACGCCCTCGAACGGCTTTTCATGCAGCAGGCAGACCAGCCCGTGGCGGTCGGCAACCTTCTTCATCATCTCCATCGTGAGCTGGTTGTGGTCGGTGGCGATGTTCGCGGTCGCAAAGACCGGCGCCATCTCGTGCTGGCAGGGCGCGACCTCGTTGTGCTCCGTCTTGGCGTTTACGCCCAGCTTCCAGAGCTCCTCATCCAAATCGGCCATGAACGCCTTGACGCGCGGGCGGATAGAGCCGAAGTAGTGATCCTCCAGCTCCTGCCCCTTCGGGCTCCGCGCGCCCAGAAGCGTGCGCCCGGTCAGAATCAGGTCGGGGCGCTTCTTATAATCTTCCTTGTCGATCAGAAAATACTCCTGCTCGGGGCCGACGGTCGTCGTCACGCGGCTGACCTTCTTGCCAAAGAGCGCCAGCACGCGGCAGGCCTCCTTGCTGATGGCCTCCATCGAGCGCAGCAGCGGCGTTTTCTTATCCAGAATCTCGCCCGTGTACGAGCAGAACGCCGTCGGGATGCAGAGCGTGTCATCCTTGATGAACGCATAGCTCGTCGGGTCCCACGCGGTATAGCCGCGCGCCTCGAACGTCGCGCGCAGCCCGCCGGAGGGGAAGGACGACGCATCCGGCTCGCCCTTCATCAGCTCCTTGCCGGAAAACTCCATGATGACCGTGCCATCCGCGCAGGGCGAAATGAAGGAATCATGCTTTTCGGCGGTGATGCCCGTCATCGGCTGGAACCAATGGGTGAAGTGGGTCGCGCCCTTCTCGATCGCCCAGTCCTTCATGGCGTTGGCCACCACGCCCGCGACCTGCGGATCCAGCGCCGTGCCCTGCCGCACGGTCTGCTTGAGCGATTTATACACGTCCTTGGGCAGTCGCTCCTTCATAACGGCCTCGTTAAAGACCATGCTTCCAAACAGCTCGGGCACTTTCTTCATTGTAATCTCTCCCATCTGCGCCGATGCGCGGCGTTGCTTTGGCGGACGGCCTTTTTGCCTGTCCGCGCCCTTGAACGTGCGTCAGTATAGCGCTTTTTTTCCCGTTCGTCAATCATTTTGACGTCGTTTTTATCATTTCCTGCAATTCTTTTGAATCTGACGTTTGTTTCTGATGATAATTAAATGAATTTGTTTGAGAACTTCATTTTGGAATTTCCCTTGACAAGATACCCCCATGGGGTATATAATGCTCCCGCAAGCGAGGTGAACACGCATGAGTGAAGAGACGACGCCCTGCTGCTGTCATTGCCGAACAAAGCATCGGGATGACAAAGAGGAGCGCGATCTGCTCAACCGGCTCAGCCGCATCGAGGGGCAGATTCGCGGGATTCGCGGCATGGTTGAAAAGGACGCTTATTGTCCCGATATTTTGACGCAGGTTGCGGCGGCGAGCGCGGCGCTGAACAGCTTTTCCAAGGTGCTGCTGGCCAGCCACATCAAAACCTGCGTCGCGCAGGACATCCGTGCCGGGAAGGACGAAACCATCGACGAGCTGCTGACGACGCTTCAAAAGCTGATGCGGTAGGTACGGGGGTATG
>ERZ826146.1837-NODE-1837-length-17928-cov-3.697309_pt1 | contig 17928 bp, 17 predicted proteins | sample MGYA00519857_ERZ826146 | MGnify/ENA primary metagenome ERZ826146 (study PRJEB31778, sample SAMEA3449222) | human gut metagenome | biome: human gut; feature: human-associated habitat; material: faeces | place: United Kingdom | collected 2010/2012 ...
CGAAGGTGATTAGAAATGCATTTTGACTCGTAACTGTGAGGGTACTGAACAGTTATGAGCAGAAATAAAATGAGGCGGAACGCCGGCAAAAGATGCTGGTGTTCCGCCTTGTTGTTACATTGTATATCATTAATTGTTCATAGTGAAGGTCAGATATCGGGCTATCATTTCTGCTACCTTTGCATCCGCTTCGGAAATCGGATCCGTGCGCTTCATGCCAAGAAAACACACGGCCCCGACCGGATCCCCGTCCCGTGTCACAGGAACCAGCGCCTGTTCCGTGTGCGCATCATCGTCTGTCACCGGATAATAAGCGTTATTTTCCGGGATAAAATCCCGGTCAAAGAGTCGCTGCTCCATCGCTTTACTGAGAGATTTCCCCTGATACTTCTTATTCTCCGGCCCGGCCGCGGCCACCACCTGCTCCTGATCACAGATGCAAAACAACTTCCCGCACGTCTTCGCCGCCGCATCCGCCAGCTGCTGCGCCCCGCTCGAAAACTCCCCGATCGGCGAATATTTCTTCAGAATAATCTCCCCATTCCGATCCGTAAAAATCTCCAGAGGCTCCGATTCCCGTATCTTCAACGTCCGCCGTATCTCCTTCGGAATCACCACCCGCCCGAGATCATCGATTCTTCGTACAATACCTGTTGCTTTCATAGACTTTCTCCTTATCCGTATAAATATGATGTGCTAAACCTGGTTTTAGATGAAATTAAAGTTCTGGTGTTAGTATTGGCGGATTTTTGGAAATTATGAGTGAAATTGGAAGGATTGGGATTCTTGCGAATCAGTTTTACCAAAGGCCATCAATAAATTCAAAATTTGTCCTTTTTTGAAACCGGGAGGAGGTGGGAAACATCTAATAAGGTGGGATAAGTCTGATGCATAGTGAGAGTTATACGAAGTTAGGTATAATTCTTTGGTGGTAATAAAGTAAGGGATATGGTATAATTTATCGGATAGAGTATTATTAATTAGGTAATTTGAATCTATTATTGAAAATGGAGAATAAAGAAAGGGTATTTAATAGAGGCAAGATATGCAGGCAAATATATATCTTAGTGTAGTGACAATTTTAGTGTTATTGATGTTATTTTTCTTGTTTGGCTCCTTGATAACATATAGGTCTGGAAAAAATAGCAATACCTTGTTTTTTACGATAAATATTGGATTCATGGTTTATTTCGCACTTTTCGAGATTGTTGCTCTACCGATGAAATTGTTGTTACAGCCATTATCAAAATTGTCTATCGTATGGGTGGTAATTTGTGTAATAGTTAGTATCATTTCTGTTATATTAAATACAAAGCACTGGTCGAACTATTTTGAGAGTGTAAACTTTAAAAGTACTATTCGAAATGGTGTAGTAGTTATTATCGCTTTGATTGCTTTAGTATATTTAATAACAAATAATATCCAGTATGGTAGTAGCATAGATTCGGCGTATTACATTGGAATATCTGGTTCTTCAGTTTATACAGATACGATCGAACAGTATGATCCGTATACAGGTGTAAAAATGGAGACTCTGGATTCGTTATATTTAATGCTTACATACTCAGTGCATAATTCAGTGATAAGTATGATCACAAAGATACATCCATTGATTGTGTATAGATTTATTATGTCAACAGTTGTTATCGTAATTACGGGGGTGAATCTGTATAATATAGCAGCAGAATTCTTGAATAAGAACAAAAATAGATTGTTGGTAACGTGGCTTTTGATGATTGCTGTGTATATGTGTGGTTATTCCATGTATTCACCTACAGGATTTTTTGCGTATAGAACATTTGAAGGGAAAACTATTCTGGCAGTTATTGTGATACCGACGATGTTATTAATCTTGATATGTACGCTTAAAAAAAGAAGTAGTATATGGGACTGGTATGCAATGGTTTGTACGTTGATAGGTGGAATGGCTTTTTCCATGTCAGCAATGTTATTAATGCCAACACTTATTTCTATGTACTATATTCCTGTGATTTTAAGTAAAAACAGAAAACGGGTTGTGTGGAAATATGCAATTAGTATGTTGATATGTGCACTGTTTATTGGAACTCATTTGTGCATTTCAAAAGGAATCATACAAATAAAAATTCTGTAAGAAAAGAGGATATGATGCAGGGAATTACAGCTGAAGGATACGGATGGGATTTTATTTGGCAAAATATACAGGCTTATTTGAATGGAAACTGGCTGTGGGTGTATATATTATTGTTTTTTGAACTCATATTGTTTACAAAAAATAAGCGATGGATGAATTTGGGAATATATCCATATATTTTGTTTGCATTGACAGTCTGTAATCCATTGGTTATAAAAGTTGCAGGAAAAATATTTGGATTATCAGACAGATATTACCGTTTTTTTTGGCTTATTCCAATAGCACCGATGGTTGGTTTTTGCTATGCGACTATAGCCCAAAAAGTAAATAGATGTTGGATATGTGTACTCATATGGGGAATGATTTTAGGTAGTGTAGTTGTATTGGGCAAACCGGTATATTCGAGTGCTGCACCACCTTATGTAAAAAAAACAAATGCTTATTATACGTGGAACGAAGTTATAGATATCGATAAATTACTCCATTCTGATGGGAAGAAGGATCCTAAAGTTTTATATTCAGGATGGCTAATATATGATTTGAGACAATATGATCCAAGTATTATTTCTGTACTGGGAAGAAGTGATATAGAGGCATATAATTCCCTAGATGAGGAAAAAGATCAGTGGCTGTTGTTACGCGATTGGAGTCCTCGGGCAGTTCTTGCGTGGGTTCAGTTGGCATCGAATAAAGAGTTGATTAGTCTGGAATATTTTAGACAAATTGTAGCGGTAGAGCAGTTGGATTATATAATCGTACCATCGGATGATGAAAGAACTTTACAATTTTATCAGAACTATGGTTGTAGCATATTAGGCGAAGTAGACGGATATACAGTATTAGATACGGAAATTGATTAATAAATGGAGACAAAAGATGAAAAAAGATAACGAACAATATAAGCGAATGATACGTATTTTTCTGGTTGTGATTTTGGTAGCATGTGAAACAAGTTTATTTATGTATAGTTGGATTAAAAACTATAATTTATACACGGTATTTCCGTTCTTTCAAAAGGGTCATTGGATGATGGGGGGGATGTATGTCCTGTATCAGATGATCTTCCTGTACATATTTGGTGGACTGAAAGTCGGTTATTTAAAGAAAGCAAATATTATTTATTCACAGATTTTGGCGTTAATATGTGCGAACATTGTTATGTACTTGCAGATTGTGTTATTATCTGTTCGTTTTGTAAATATAGTGCCTTTGTTAAAAGTTACCGTTTGCGATATAGTAATTGTGGTAATTGTTGCATGGGTTAGTGAATGGATTTTCAGAAAACTTTTTCCACCACGAAAGATGCTAGTTGTTTATGAGGAATATGATCCAACAGATTTCATCAGAAAATTGAATACTCGAAAAGATAAATATAAGGTAGAACAAAAAATTAATGTGTCGGTTGGATTGAAAGTGCTTGAAGAAGAAATAAAGAAATACGAAGGTGTTGTTATTTATGATGTTCATTCCGAAATGCGTAATAAAATTTTGAAATTTTGTTATGGAAATGATATCAGAGCTTATTCAACAACTAAGGTTTCAGATATTTTAATACGTGGAGCAGAGAGTTTACATATTTTTGATACACCGTTATTGTTATATAGAAATCATGGATTGAGTTTTGAACAGAGATTTGTAAAGAGAACTATGGATATTGTAGTGTCTGCCTTGATGTTGTTGATTACTTCTCCTATTTTTTTGATTGCATCTATTGCAATTAAACTCTATGATGGAGGACCGGTTTTTTATCGTCAGGCAAGATGTACTATGAATGGTAAAGTGTTTCATATTTTTAAATTCAGAAGTATGATAGTAGATGCCGAAAAAGATGGAAAATCTCAGCCTGCTGCAGATCATGATCCAAGAATAACACCTGTAGGAAGAGTTTTGCGAGCAACACGTTTAGACGAGTTACCTCAGTTAATAGATATACTAATTGGAAATATGAGCCTGGTTGGGCCACGACCAGAGCGTGTAGAACATGTAGAAAAATACACAGAAGATCTTGCGGAATTTGAATATAGGTTAAAAGTACGTGGTGGGTTGACGGGATATGCACAGATTTATGGTAAATATAATACTAGTCCATATGATAAACTTCAATTGGATTTGATTTATATTCAGAATTATTCCATCTTCTTGGATATTAAGTTGATTTTAATGACTATTAAAATTATGTTTATGAAAGAAAGTACAGAGGGATTTTCTGAAGAACAAAAGAAGGAGTATGTAGATCGATGACAAAGAAAATCGTCTTTTTAGCACTACATTTATCATATGGAGGTACTGAACGGGCAATTATATCGGAAGCTAATATGTTGGTTAAAAGATATGAGGTTGAGATAATCAGTTTCTATCATTTGTGTGATAAACCGGCATTTGAAGTGGATCCAAGGGTAAAAATAACATACTTAACAGAAGGATTAAAACCCAATCGAGATGAAATAAAAAATGCGATAAAATCGAAAAGACCTTTACAATTACTTAAAGAATGTAGTAAAAGTATCAAAATTTTATATTTGCGTACGACAAGTATGAAAAAGGCAATAAAGAAATCAAATGGTGATGTGCTTATCTCGACAAGATATTTGTATCATAAGTTGGTGACAGAGAATGCGAAAGATGGAGTTGTTTGTATCGCGCAGGAACATAATCATCATAATAATAATGAAGAGTATATAAAAAAACAAATTGAGTCGGTAAAACAGATGGATTATTTCATGCCGGTTTCACAGGAATTGACAGATTTTTATGCGGACAGACTTTCAGAAACTACTGTAAAATGTAAATATATTCCGCACAGTCTTGACTATATTCCTGAAAAGGTTTCTGACTTAAGAGGGAAAAGCATTATTTCAGTTGGAAGATTATCTCCTGAAAAAAATTATGAAGAGTTAATAAAAGTTTTCAAACAATTGTGTGTGGAAGATACAGAATGGACGCTGAATATTATTGGAGATGGCGTTGAAAAAGAAAAATTAAATTTACTAATAGAAGAATATCATTTGAAAGATCGTGTAGTTTTACACGGATTTCGAGATAAAAAGTATATTGAAAAATTAATGTATCAGAGTTCAATTTATGTTATGACTTCTTTAACGGAATCTTTTGGATTGGTTCTAATTGAAGCACAATCGTATGGTCTTCCTTGCATTGCGTATGATTGTGCGCAGGGAGCTAAGGAAATTATTGAAGATGGTGTAAATGGAATTTTGATACGGGACTATTCAAGAGAGCGAATGGTGAATGAGTGCAAAAAAATGATGCGGGAATATGAGTATAGGAAAAAAATTGGCGAAAATGGAAGAAAGAGCGTCAATAAATATTCGTGTGAATGCGTAGAAAAACAGTGGTTTGATTTTATAGACAATATTTGATAAAGGAAGTACGTATGAAAAAAGAAAAAAAAATTATATTGCTAAATTGGTATATCATACTTCAGCCAATCATTGATATTCTTACATCGTTAGGTGTACGGTATGGCAGTGACTCTATTACGCTGGGAGTAGCAATAAGAGTAGTATTTGTAGGAATAATGGCGTTCTATGTAATGTTTATTTATCGCGGGAAATATGAAAAAGCTGTTAAAATATATGTGGCTATAATTTCAGTGTATGGTCTTGCTTTTCTGGCAAATGCAGCGGTTTGTAGTGGAACTTATACAATAATAACGAATATAAAAATGTTTATAAAAATGTATTACTTTTTATATGTTTTATTGGGGCTTTTTTGTATGTATCAGCAATATCAATATGTTGTATCGGATTGGTTGTTAGTTGGTGTTTACTGCGAATATACGGTGAGTATATTTTTATCAGCAATAACGAATACAAGTTTTGGAACGTATGACTACGGAAAAGGGTATTGCGGATGGTTTTATGCGGGAAATGAAGTTGGTGCGATCATATCAATATTAGCGATAGTGGCCTTATTTTGGGCTGTAAAAAGTAAGAAAAAGTTTGTTTGGATTAGTATAGGTTTTTTGTGTGCTTTTAGTGGTACATATGTGGGAACAAAAGTTCCGTTATTGGCAAGTGCTATGGCTGTAATTGTGCTGGGCTTTGTATGTTTGATTCAAAAGATATTATATAAAACAAGTAGTAGAAATATTATTAGATGTGTAATTATACTTTTAGCATATTGTACTTTATATATGGCAAATTCACCCGTACGACAGAATAATGGAATCATGGTGACGGAACATTATGAAGAGAGTGTGGTTGAGAAAGAAGAAGCTTTAGAAAATGAGGAAAACATTCAGAAAAATAAAGCATATCTTGTCATTAACTGGTTATTAAGTAATAGGTTGGTATATGTAGAGGGAACTATAAACCGATATTGTACCGGTACAGTATCAGAAAAATTGTTAGGACTCGGGTATAGTTATACGGTAGGTAAGGGACTAAACAGTAACCTGATAGAAATGGATTTCCTGGCATTGCTGTTTTACCACGGAATAGTAGGTTTGATGATTTATATATTACCGATTTGTTTTTTTGCGGTATACTGTATTAGAGCTTTGTGGAAGGCGATAAAGAAGATTTTTGAGAATGAAAGTGCTATTGTATATACATATGGAATACTTATTGGTCTTGCGTGTGCAGCAGTATCGGGACATGTGTTAATAGCACCGGCAGTGAGTATATATATTGCAATATTGATTATAAAGCTTGTTGATAATTCAGATAACAATTTGGAGATGTTGAAATGATAGATTTTTTTAATAAATTATACAAGGTAACAGAAAAAGAGTTCTTTTCGGAGATGAAAAGTAATTTATCACGGAACAATAAAATGTTTATTGTGACAGCGAATCCTGAGGCATTCATGTATGGTGGTAATGATATTGAAGTAAAAAAACTGTTATTAGATGAAAAAACTACAGTAGTGGCCGATGGCATTGGTTTAGTGAAAGCTGCTAAAATGTTGGATATACAGATACCAGAAAGAATACCGGGTATTGATATTGCTCAGCAATTATTGGAATATGGAAATGAGATGGAAAAAAGTGTTTATTTATTTGGCGCTAAACAAGAAGTAATAGAGGCTATGGTTGACAGAATAAATAAAGAATATCCGAATCTGATAGTTGCAGGATACACTAACGGTTATGTAAAAGATAAGGATAAAGTATTTGAAACTATAAAAGAATCTGGTGCAGATATAGTATTGGTAGCACTTGGAATGCCTGCACAGGAAAAATTAATATATTCTCATTTGGAAGAATTTGAAAAGGGAATTTTTGTAGGGGTTGGTGGTTCTTTTGATGTACTTAGTGGTATTAAAAAGCGTGCGCCAGAATTCTTTATAAAACATAATTTGGAATGGTTATATAGAATAACTAAAGAACCGTCCAGATTAAAACGTTTCTATGATAACAATATTAAATTTTTATTTAACGTAAGTAAGGAGAAAAAATGTCTAAAATAAAAGTTATGTCTGTATTCGGAACCAGACCGGAGACGATTAAAATGGCACCGGTTGTTCATGAACTGGAAAAAAGAGAAGAAATTGAAAGTATTGTATGTGTAACTGCGCAGCATCGTCAGATGCTAGATCAGGTTTTGGAGGCTTTTCATATTGAGCCGGATTATGATCTTGATATTATGAAACAAGGTCAGTCATTATCGGACATTACAACCAGGGTTTTACAGGGTATGGAAGGTGTTATCAAGGAAGTTCGACCAGATATTGTGTTAGTACATGGAGATACAACCACTACATTTGCGGGGGCGCTGGCAGCATTTTATCAGCAGGTTGCAATAGGACATGTAGAAGCTGGACTTCGGACACATAATAAATATTCACCCTTTCCTGAAGAGATGAACCGGCAATTTGTAGGCGCTATGGCAGATTTAAACTTTGCTCCGACGGAACAGAGTAAACAAAATCTGTTGAACGAAGGAAAAGATCCTGAATCTATCTATGTTACCGGAAATACAGCAATTGATGCTTTGAACCTTACCGTAGACAAAGAATACAAGGATGAAATTATCAATTGGGTGGGAGAAGATCGTCTGATTGTTCTGACTGCACACAGAAGAGAAAATCTTGGAGAACCGATGTTACGGATGTTCCATGCCATTCGACGTATTATTGAAAAATATGATGACGTTAAAATGGTATACCCTGTTCATTTGAATCCGTTAGTAGTAGATGCGGCAAATAAAGTATTTGGAGACTGTGATAGGATTAAATTGATCAAGCCATTGGAAGTTGTGGAATTCCATAATCTTCTTAGCAATTCTTATTTGATTTTGACAGATAGTGGAGGAATTCAGGAAGAAGCTCCTTCTTTGGGAAAACCGGTTATTGTTTTGCGTGATACAACAGAACGCCCAGAAGGAATTGAGGCAGGAACGTTAAAACTTGCTGGAACAGAGGAAGAGACTATATTCCAGTTAGTAGATGAGCTGCTGTCTGATGAAAAAGAGTATCAGAGAATGAGTAAAGCATCGAATCCATATGGGGATGGGCATGCAAGTGAACGTATTGCAGATGCAATTATCGCACATTTTAACAAAGCAGAGTAAATGTAATTTATCTGGAATATAGGAGTATAAAAGATGAGAAAAATTCTTTCAATTTCGGTTGCATCATACAATGTCGAAAATACCTTAAAAGAAACTGTGGATTCTATGCTTAAATGCGAAAATGTTAAGGAATTAGAGATTATTATTGTAAACGATGGATCTAAGGATAAAACGTTAAAGATTGCGGAGAATTATAAAAAGGAACATCCAGGGTCTATTGTTGTAGTAGATAAAAAGAATGGTGGTCATGGATCGACCATAAATGCAGCACTTGATGTTGCGACGGGTAAGTATTTTAAAACTGTTGATGGAGATGACTGGGTTGATTCGACTGAATTGGATAAATTAATTGTCTCTCTCAGAACATGTGAAGCAGATTTGGTAACAAGTGATTTTTCATTATGTTTAGAAAATTCTGGGGAAAAAGTATTACGTCATAATGGAATCGATTATGCAGGGAAAACGATTAATATAGATGACATATTAAATAAACGAGCATTTCAGATGCATGAAATCTCAATTAGAACGGATTTGCTGAAAGATTCTAACTGCAGAATATTAGAAAATTGTTTTTATGTGGACAGAGAATATATGCAGTATTGCGTAGGATTATCTGAAACAGTATGTGAGTATGATTATAATGTTTATCAGTATCGTGTGGGAGATATAAATCAGAGTGTTTCTCCACAAAGCAGAGTGAAGAGAATTAACGATCAAAAAAAATTACTTATAAGGCTGTTGGAATGGGAAGAAAAGTGCCCGATAAAATCACATAAACAATACCTACAAAAAGATACGTTGCAATTTATCGATTATATTATTGAAAGTTATTCGTTTTTTGACTTGCAAAGGTGTAGTCAGGTGAAATATGAATTGGTACAGCTTTTTGCTAATATACAAAAAAATTATTCGTATGTCGATCTGAATAAAAAATATATTTCATTTTGGAATTATAATAATGCTTCAATAAAATCAAAGATTTTTTATACTATCCGATACCTGGTTATTTGTTCAAACTTTAAAGGATTTTCTTTGGTTATGTTAATGCAAAAAATAAGAAGAAAAGATTGGTAAAGAACATATGCAGTGAAGATTTTGTTGGTATGAGATACTAAGAAATGAAATGGATGAAAAGGAATCACAATGAAAGAAAAGTCTATAAAATTAAATTTCATAATGAATATTATATTGACAATGTCATCATTTATATTTCCGGTGATAACTTTTCCATATGTTTCAAGGATATTATTGCCAGAAGGAACAGGGAAGGTGGCGTTTGCAACGTCGCTGATTTCTTATTTCTCAATGTTTGCTCAATTAGGAATACCAACATATGGAATTCGAGCCTGTGCCAAGGTCAGAGATAATAGAAACGAATTATCAAAAACAGTACATGAATTACTTATAGTTAATTTAGGTATGTGCGTTATTTCGTATGTGGCATTATTTATGGCATTAAGGTACGTGCCTAGATTAGCAGAAGATAAATCATTGTATGTGATTATGAGCTTTACAATTGTTTTAACTTCAATTGGCATGGAATGGCTATATAAGGCACTCGAACAATATACATATATAACATGTCGTTCAGTTATATTCAAATTTATAGCTCTAATTGCGATGTTTTTATTGGTTCATGAAAAATCAGATTATATAATTTATGGTGGAATCACTATTTTTGCATCATCGGCATCTAGTGTTTTGAATCTTATTAATGCCCATAAATATATTGACTTAAAACCAATTGAAAATTACAATTTCAAACAGCATCTTAAACCAATATGTATATTCTTTGCGATGGCGTGTGCAACTACGATTTATACCAATCTGGATAATGTTATGCTTGGCTTTATGGCTACAGATATGGATGTTGGATATTACAATGCAGCAGTGAAAATAAAAGGAATTTTAGTTGCGGTTGTTACCTCTCTAGGTACGGTATTATTACCAAGAGCATCGTATTATGTTGAAAATGGTATAATGGATGAATTTAAACGAATAACGAATAAAGCATTAGCATTTGTTGGATTATCGTCAACTCCATTAATGATTTATTTTATTTTGTTTGCAAAAGAGACCGTTTTCTTTTTATCAGGTAAAGAGTATGCCGGTGCTATTATACCGATGCAGGTTATCATGCCAACAATATTGCTCATAGGAATTACCAATGTGCTAGGAATACAAGTACTAATTCCGCTTGGAAAAGAAAAAATAGTACTTTATTCAGAAGTCATAGGTGCTATTGTTGATGTGATAATAAATATGATGTTAATTCCTAAATTAGCTTCTACAGGGGCTGCAATTGGAACAGTAATCGCAGAATTGGCAGTATTGATTGTGCAATATAGTGTCTTGAGAAATGAAGTAGGTGGTACACTTAAGAAACCGTATTATATAAAAATTAATATTGCAGTATTGTTAGCATGTTTGGCATCCTGTTGGGTTAAAGTACTGGGCACAGGAGAGTTTATAACATTAATTGTATCAGCAATATTGTATTTTGGGGTATATGGACTAGTTTTATTAGTGACAAAAGAAGAGATGGTAATGGAAGTTTGGCAGATGGTTATGAAATGGTTTAGAAAGCTGTGTAATAAACATTAACTAGTCATAAAAAAATAATGTAAAAAGAACAATAAACGCAGGAGATATGAAAATGGCAGCAGTTAGTCTTATTGTACCTATTTATAATGTTGAAAAGTACTTGGAAAAATGTTTGCAATCAATTGAAAAGCAAATATTTGATGATTATGAAGTTATTTTGGTCGATGATGGATCCATAGATAATAGCAGGAAAATTGCAGAGTTGTTTATACGGAAGGATCCTTCAAAATTTAAACTAATTCATCAGGAAAATCAAGGATTAAGCGGAGCTCGAAATAAAGGGTTATTATATGCTACAGGTGAGTATATTTGTTTTGCTGATAGTGATGATTATTTGGAACCGCTGTATTTAAAAGAAATGTATGATCAGGCTAAAAAGAATGATGCGGATATGGTCTTTTGTGCATTTGCCAGTGTGGATGAGCAGGGTAATTTTATAAAAGAAATACATGAACAGGGATTTATGGAAGGAGAAACGTATTCAATATACGGGAAGCCGGAATTGCTCTTAATACAGAATGCAGCATGGAATAAAATGTATAAGAGAAGCATTATTTCAAAAAACGGATTATTGTTTACGTCTAATGTATGGTATGAAGACTTACGATTTGTAAAAAAATATATGGCGTTTTGTGAGAGATGCATCTATTGTGATAAAGTTTTATATAATTATTTGATCCGATCTGGATCAATCATGAATAGCATGGCATCAGAGAGAAACCTTGAAATAATTGGAGCAATTCAAGAAATTCAGGAATTTTATCAGAAGGAACTTGGAACAAATCAATTTTGGAATGAAATTGAATTTATAGCAATTGATCATATGTATATATCAACAACTGTGAGATTGATTCGGGCTCATGGAAAGAATTACAAAGAATTGATTGGAGAATTAGTAGATAAATTCAAAAGGGAGTTTCCTAATTACAAAAAAAATCCCTATATTTCAAAAATGGATAAGAGAAGAAAAATAGTTTTTCATTTACTGAATCTCAAGATGTATAATTTAATATATATATTGTTTGCAATAGCTAGCTGAATAAATATAATAAATCGCTTGTGTCTAGAGAGGATACAAGCATTTATTTTACAATGTGTTAGAAGGTGAGAATATTAGACATAGAAAGGAAATTGATGAGCATACATACAAATATAAAAGAGATTATAAAAAAACATGGAAGGGGAATAATCAATCTAACTATTGCCGTGGGTGTTAGTTTTATATTGTCAGCTGGAAGTCTATATTTTTCAACAGGTCAATTTGGAATCGAGATGTTTAAATCGTATTTTGCAAATGTGTATACTATAATACTAAATACGGCACCTATTCTTTTCGTTATATTAATTCTTCTTATTATTGTTAATCGATTATGGATTAGTGTAGGAATTGCATCGATTCTTGTGATCGTCCTGTCATTGATTAATTATTTTAAATTATCATTTCGTGATGACCCATTATTAGTAGAGGATCTTTCATTGTTTTTTGAGATGAGAAATATGACGGAACGTTATAAAATCCACATAAGCAGTTCTATGCTTATGTGGATTGCCGGTATGGTAGTTATTACTTTTATTTTATGGAAAATCAGAAAAAACATAAAAATAAATACAAAAATTAAAACAAGAATAATTCTTGGCATCATATTAATGTTAAGTGCTGTTGGGTGGGTGAAATATTTTATTTTAAACGATGCGTATTACCAAAAAACAGAAAATATTGCACTGATCAACAGATGGGGAAGTACGCAACAGTTCATTAGTAGAGGATTCATTTATCCTTTTTTATATAGTAGTAAAGATGCTGGAATGAAAAAACCAGATGGATATAATAAAAAGGAAATAGAAAACTCTTTAAAAGATATTAAGGAAGATGATATACCAGGGGATAAAAAGGTTAATATTATTGCGATAATGATGGAGGCCTATGGAGATTTTTCTGTTTATCCACAAATAGAATTTGATTCGGAGAATGATCCGTATGCTGCATTTAACCGTATTAAAGAAATATCATATCATGGAAATTTATTGACCGATATTTTTGCGGCTGGTACTGTCAGAACAGAGCGAAGATTTATAACAGGAGCAGATGCATATCCAAGTCTTCGTAAAAATACATATTCTTATGCGAGATATTTTACGGACCAAGGGTATTGCGTGGCGGGAAGCCATCCGTGCTATAGTTGGTTTTATAATAGAATAAATGTCAACGATCACTTGGGATTCAGTAAATATGATTTTTATGAGTCTCGTTACAGTGAATTGGCAAATGGGGAAATAGCAGGAGATAATGTTCTGTTTCCTGAATTGTATAAAGATTTGAAAAACTCAATTGATGATGGAATTCCTTATTTTAATCTTAGTGTAACGTATCAAAATCATGGACCGTATAGCACGGAACAATTATATGATACATCATATGTGATTAAACAAGAGGACTATACAGACGATGAATATAATATTTTAAATAATTACTTGTCTGGAATAAAGAATACAGGCGAAGAACTGGAAAAACTTATTGAAGAAATTGAGAGCCTGGACGAGCCATGTGTATTGGTTGCTTTTAGAGATCACAAACCTTGGCTTGGTGAAGGAAATAGTGTATATGAGATGTTGGAAATAGATTTGGATGTAAGTACATTGGAAGGATTTTATAATTATTATGCGACTCCTTATATAATGTATGCAAATGATGCTGCAAAACAGATAACGGGAAATCAGTTTGTAGGAGAGGGGGCGGATCTTGCGCCGAATTATCTGATGAATGAGTTATTTGAAAAATTGGGATATGATGGACCCGCATTTATGAAAATTACTGATTTGGTCAGAAAAACGATAACCGCACATAGTGGAGATATCTTTATGGAAAATGGGGAAGTCGTGGATAAATTGTCAGATGAAGATCAACAGGTATGGGATCAATATAAGAAATATGAGTATTATTTTATGAATCAAAAAATGAAATGATTAGAAAAGGAAGTGTGGAAATGGATATGAAGCAGCTGGGACAGTATAAGGAAGGAAATTTGTTTTTGCGGGGAATGGTGCCGCTTATTGGATATAAAACAGCTACGGTGACATATGCACGAAAGGAAAGACTGGCAGGAGAAAGTAAGTATCCATTAAAGAAGATGCTGTCGTTTGCCTGGGATGGGATTACATCTTTCAGCATTAAGCCGATTAGTATGATTATGACTTTTGGAGGGGTAATTGTTGCTTGTTCGGTGATTGCATTTATTTACACACTGGTATCATACTTTATGGGACATGTCAGCCCGGGATGGTCTTCACTGATGATTTCCGTTTGGTTTTTAGGTGGAGTACAGCTGTTATTTATTGGAGTTGTTGGACAATATGTAGGGAAAACATATATAGAAAGTAAGGAACGTCCACGGTATAATGTGGAGAAGTTTTTGAATCATGAAGAGTAATTCAAAATTTCTCAGATAGTACAGAATAGGAATGGGCTGTATAGTGATTTATTGAGAAATATATGTGGTGAAATAGGAAGTTTTGGTAAAGGATATTTTGACAAGTGCGAAAATGGAGGGAAAATGAGAAAAGTATTGGTAGGTCTGGTGTCTGTTGGTTTGATGTTAGAAATGTTGTGTGCATGTGGCTCGCAGACGGAAAAAGTTATACCGAATGAGGTAAATAATGAAAAATCGCCAGTAGAAATAGAAGAGACGGAAAGAGATGTTTTGCCGGATAAATCCGAAAAGGTAATTGAAATTCCAGGTCTGAAAAGTCAATACAAATTAATTGTAGTAAACGATCAACATATTATAGTTCCCGATGGCGATTATATATCAGAAAAAAGTGAAGAAATCGAGCAACGTGTTGCTATGTTTTCGAATTCTGACGGAAAAACTTCGCAGGAAACGTGGCCGGAAATGGTAGATGCAATCAATGCGGAAAATCCAGACGGTGTAATCTTGAATGGTGATATGATCGATTTCTTCTCAGAAGCTAATTTGAACTGCCTGATGACAGATTTAAAACGGATTAAAGCTCCGGTTATGTACAATCGTGCAGATCATGATTTGGGAATCTGGTATAGTGATACATATACGGACGAGGATGTGCAGCAGAAAGAGAAAGAATCCTGGGATATGGAAGAGGTAATGGTTCAGGATTTTGATGAGTTCCTGGTTGTGGGAATTAATAATAATACCAGCCAATTATCAGAAGCGGGATTGGAAAAATTAAAAGAATTATGGGTGGAAGATAAACCAATTATTTTAACAATGCATGTTCCACTGAAATCGCAAGTAAATGATGGTCTTAGCGATGCTTCAAAGGCTGTATGGCAGGACCGGGCACTTTTGTGGGGAACAGATTGCTTCTATAGCCCGGACGAAGTGACACAACAATTTTTGGACATGGTATTTGCAGAAGACAGCCCGGTGGTCGCCGTGATAGGCGCGCATCTGCATTTTGCGTATGATGACCAATTGACGGAGAAGATACCACAGTATGTGTTTGATGCTTCGTTTAAGGGGAAGGTTGGGGTGATTACGGTGAAGTGATGAAAGAGATTTGTTAGATGAAGTAAACAGAAAGTGGCATGCTGGTAGATTGGCTGCTCTGATATAGAAAATGCAAATCGATAGGTTTATATTATATAGAATGACAACAGGCTTCATTATATATACGGGAGTGAAGATGATTAAAAACTGTATATTCGACTTTTATGTTTAATTCTGACCCACCTGAATTCAGGTGGGTCATTTCTGTATACAAATTTGATTTTTACACTGTGAATTGACCCGCCCAGTGTATCAATTGAATGGAAGTTAAGATTATAGTCATTGACATTTCAATAGTTTCGCCCTATAATCGTTCTAAAAAGAACGATAAAGGAGGGCGCTATGTATTTTTGGGACAAGCATAAAACAATTACTACTTATTATGAATTGCTTTCCGGCGAGGTATGTGACCGTTATGGATTGACGCAGATGGAATATGACATCCTCATGTTCCTGCATAATAATCCGCAGTACAATACCGCGGCAGAAATCGTAAAGATCCGCAAATCAACCAAATCCCACGTGTCCACTTCGCTGAAAAACCTGGAAAGTAAAGGGCTGGTGGAACGTATCCAAAGTAAAGACAATAAAAAACGTATTGAAATCGCGCTGTTGGATCAGGCTGAGATAATTATAGAAGCAGGCCTGAACACACAAAAAGAATTTGCGCATAATGTGTTAAGAGGTCTGACCGAAGAAGAAACCCGTCTGTGCATCCGGGTATTTGACAAAATCTGTAATAACGCAGAAGAACAGTTAAAAAATGATAAGGAGAACGAATCATGAAACAGAACAACTACAAACCACAGATTCCGGATGTGATGGAAGCAATTTTTGACGCGGCATATCTGATTTTTGATCTGATTGCAGGCCTCTTGTTTTTCTTTTTCTCACAGGGGAATCCCTTATTTATCCTTTACGGAATCCTGACCCTGACCCTTTGCGGAGGCGATGCGTTTCATCTGGTGCCGCGAATCCTGAGAGCTGTACGCGGAAGTAATGACAAAATAAAAAGACAGCTGGGAATCGGACTGCAGGTCTCGTCTATTACCATGACTGTCTTTTATATTATCTTAATGTACATCTGGAAACTTACCTTCCCGGAACTTGCCGCCCCGGTAAGCATTGAAGCTGTCGTTTGGATATCTGCCATTGTCCGGATCGTGATCTGCCTGTTTCCTCAGAACAACTGGTGTTCCGAGGAGGGGAATCTGAAGTTATCTGTCATCCGAAACGCTGTCTTTGCAGTGACCGGTATCGGGATCATCATCCTGTATGCTATGTCCGGAAACACCTATGGCTACCATATGACAAGAATGGTTGCAGCCATCATCATTTCCTTTGGCTGCTATCTTCCGGTAACTTTATTCAGTAAAACAAAACCAAAGGTTGGATTATTAATGATTCCAAAGACTTGTGCATATATGTGGATTATAGCTATGGGACTTAAGCTTTTGTTTTAGAATTATGTGGAGCAGCTCTGAGGCATCACTAAGCGGTAGAATTTACGTTCATTGTTCATATTATTACAATTATAAATATAATAAAATATTATCATATGGAGGCATAACATTATGATGGAAATTAAAAAGTTTGTAGAGCTTATGACTGGAGAATTTGATAACAAAGAACAGTTTATGGAAATGAAGGAGGCTGGTAAAAGCTTTCCGTATGCACAACATATAAATACAGTCTGTTATGTCAATCATTTTTTCTTATTCAACTCACAAAATCTTTACTCTATTTTGTGTAATGATTTTTATGTAAGCATTAGTGATAAAATAAGAGCAAGTACTGAAAGGTTTTCGCTACCTTAGTACTTGCTCTGTTTCTTGTATCAAATTTATTATATATATTTACAGGGTGGTGATTTGCAGGAATCTTGTAAGATGAAATCTATAAACTGGAAGTTTTCATTTATTTCTTTTTGCGGCATTTGGGTTCAATACCTACTACATACGCTACCATAGCCGCAATACTAATAAGCATTGCACCCAATATAGGTATAATAATCAAACCCGAATTAAGCCCATCTAATAAAGGCAATCCAATTAACGTAAACAAAATACCATACACGCACCACAATATGCCCAAAGCACGATTATAGCCTTTCACATCTTCTATGGGCGCTACCTCGGCATTTGCCCAAAAA
>ERZ826146.1859-NODE-1859-length-17801-cov-8.479263_pt1 | contig 17801 bp, 18 predicted proteins | sample MGYA00519857_ERZ826146 | MGnify/ENA primary metagenome ERZ826146 (study PRJEB31778, sample SAMEA3449222) | human gut metagenome | biome: human gut; feature: human-associated habitat; material: faeces | place: United Kingdom | collected 2010/2012 ...
GGCAGTGCAATCGGCAAGCATTGCAGCTCTTCGAGCTGCTCGCTTGCAATGTGAAAACCTTTCTCTTGGGGGATCAAAAGGGGGCATTCTCTTTTGTGAAAGAGAATGGCCCCCTTTGCCCCGTGCAGCGCCTGCGGCGCTGCTATCCCCCCCGCGGCGCAGCGCGCCGCTCAAAGCTCCGGTAAAAGATCTGATATCTCCGGAAACATGAGAAACGCCGTTTGAATGCCTAAATTCTGCGCAAGCTTGACCTTTTGCCGCAAGGTCTCTGCATCGTCAAACAGCACGAAGTGCGTGCCATTTCCCGCGGAGTAGGTGAAATATTTCGCCATCAGCTCGCGGGAAAAATAGACGGACGATGGATGCTTTTCCCGCAGGGCGAGCAGCTCTTCGCGCGTGAGCGGTGTGCCGCAGCCGGAGGGACAGGGAAGGGAAAAGTCCATCATTACGCGTTCCAAGTCGAGCGCCAGACGCTCCGCGCCATAGCGGCAGGCGGTTTCCTCCAGCAGCGCGCGCAGCGACCCGCCGGAAAGGCCCGTGCCGACGAGGAGCGCTGCGCCCTCGGCCGGGAGCGAGAGGGGGCAGTAGAGCGCCATCCCCCGCGCACTCAGGCGGGCGGAGAGACGCGAGAGAAACGAAAGCCGGTCAGAATACGGATTGGTCTCAAAGTCCGCCAGCACGCCCTGAAAGCCGCGCTTGACGCATTCCGCGACGATGGTGCGGCAGAGCGTGTCGATGCGTGGGATCGCCCCGGTGCAGCGGTCGGAAAGGCCCATGAGCCCGCCGCGCGGGAAGGCCGTTGCGTCGCAGCGCGTCAGGCATCCGCCCTGACCGACGGCATAGGCCACGTGGACGAGCGGCAGTGCGGGCCTTGAGGCACACTCAGAGAGCGCCTTTGGCGTGACGGCGAGGTAGGTGAGCAGAAAAATCCCCCCTTGTGAAAAGCGCGTTCGGCGCGTATAATAACCGTAATACTTTTATGCGCGATGGGAGAACGATATGCTCAGATTGCTTTGCCCGCAATGGGTGTTTGACAATTACGAGGCCGTGACGCCGGAATTTTTGAAAGAGCATGGCGTGAAGCTGCTCCTCGCTGACCTCGACTTCACGCTCGCGCCCAAAAGCCAGAGCGAGCCGGACGAGTCGCTCACGCGCTGGATCGGCGCGCTGAAGGAGGCGGGCATCGAGTTTGCAATTTTGTCGAACAATAGAAGCCCCGTGCGCGTGGAAAAGTTCTGCAAGCCGCTTAAAGTCGGCTACGTCGGCCACGCGGGCAAGCCCGGCACGCGCGGCTTTCACGAGGCGATGGCGCGCTACGGCGTGAACGCGAGGGAGACGGCAATGCTTGGTGACAAGCTGCTCACCGACACGCTCGGCGCTCGGCGCAGCGGCGTTCTGATGCTGATGGTCGAGCCGCGCGGCGGCGCGGTGGGTGCGTGGAACCATGTGCTGCACGCCTTGCAGCAGCCGTTCAAGGCCGCAAGCGCGCACGACGAGCGGAAAAAGCACTGAAATTTGCAAATTTCACCCACAACATCAAGAAAAACACTTGCATTGCCGCACTATATGCGGTAAAATACCATAGGTTTAGAACCGATACTTTGTGAATTTGAGGATAGCGATGATATCCTCGGTAATACAGGAGGAAATAGTTATGGCAACGATTACCGCTGGTGAGTTCAGAAACGGTAAAGTATTTGAAATGGAAGGCAAGTACTATCAGGTCGTCGAGTTCCAGCATGTCAAGCCCGGTAAGGGCGCGGCCTTCGTGCGCACCAAGATGAAGAACGTCGTCACCGGCGGCGTGACCGAAACTTCTTTCAACCCCACCGCGAAGTTCGAGGAAGTGGCCATCGAGCGCAAGAACATGGAGTACAGCTACAACGACGGCGATCTGTACTACTTCATGGATCAGGAGACCTATGATATGGTTCCCCTGAACCGCGATATGCTCGGCGATGCGTTCCGCTTCGTCAAGGAGAACACGATGTGCATGATCCTGTCCATCAAGGGCAATGTCTTCGGCGTCGAGCCCCCCAACTTCGTTGACCTTGAGGTCACCGAGACCGAGCCGGGCCTTGCCGGCAACACCGCGACCAACACCCTCAAGCCCGCAAAGCTCGAGACCGGCGCGGAGATCAAGGTGCCGCTGTTCATCAACATCGGCGACAAGATCCAGATCGACACCCGCACGGGCGAGTATATCGGCCGCGCCAAGTAATAGACATTAAGTAAGCAGCAACAGGAAAATCGTAGTTCCGGTAACAGAAAGGAGTTTTACGATGGGTATTTCTGAAAAAGTCGCGTATCTCAAGGGCCTGATGGAAGGCATGAACCTGAATGCAGATTCCAACGAGGGCAAGCTGTTCCTCGCGATCGCCGACGTTCTTGACGAGATCGCTCTCGAAGTCGAAGACCTGACCGACGAGGTCATGGAGCTCGGCGACGGCTTGGACGTCATCAGCGACGACCTCGGCGACGTGGAAGATATCGTCTATGATGAAGACGAGGACGACTACGAGGATGAGGAAGACGATGAGGACGACGAAGAGGAGTGCTACGCCACGACCTGCCCCGAGTGCGAGGAAGAGATTTTCTTCGACGATTCCGTCCTCGAAGACGGCAAGGTCGAGTGCCCCAACTGCGGCGCGACCCTCGAGTTCGATCCCGCCGACCTTGTGGAAGACGAGGAAGAGAAGGACGACTAAGCGTCTGAAAACCGTATAAAGTAAAGGACCGCCACAGCAGGAAATGCTGTGGCGGTTTTTGCTATTTTGAGGTTATGAAGCGGTGTGCTTCGTCTCCACTGTGCTCTTGTCAATGATCAGGATAACAAGGGACACAAGGAACATGATCGCCAATGCGATCTCGAGTACGGAATTCATACTTGCGAGCAGGGAGGCATCCTTCCACTCGATGTAGGATGTCATATTTGTGGGGATACCATAAATGAAATGCAGCAGCATGGGAATGACGATGTTGCCTGACTTGAGATAGATGACCGCAAAGGTAAATCCGATGGCCCCTGACAGAAAGAAAGCGGAGGTGCTCCAGCCGGTCACCACATGAGCCGCCCCAAAGACAAGAAAACTGACAAAGGCATAGAGCAGGCGGCTCCAAACGCTTTTATTCCCGTGGAAATATCCTTCCAAAATGAGAAGGCGGTAATTCAGTTCCTCATAAAGGGCAGTCGTGAGCTGCTGCAATAGGATCCTTGCGAAAAACAGCCCTGCGGTGAGACCTGAAATTCCCCTGCATCCGACATAGACGGCGGCCACGTAGCACAGCAGAAATACGAGAAAACCGAGACCTGATAATATGGCAATCTTACTGTTATGAAGGCTTAGAATTTCCCTTGTCGTTTTCCCGTACAACCGTGTTCCGAGCATCAGGATGATGACTCCGAAAGCGGCACGCAGCATACTGCTGAGCAGATACCAAGGAACGCCATGCACAAAGTTCCCGATGATTCGCGATAATAAGATGAACGCCGCACCCAGTATGACGGCCCAGAGGATTCCGCTAAATCGTTTCTCTCATAGTAATGGTTTCATCTTATTTAAAGCTATTCTCGTAAATATCAAAAAACCTGCTGACAAATTGGGCCTGCTGGCGCGCTTCCTCCGAGCCGGTCGTGGCTTGCCAGCCGTAAGTTTGGTAGGAGGGGGAATTGAGCTTTGAAAGCCAGAGCAGATGGAACTCTTTTCGGATGAGCGAAATGCCCTCCGGATAGTGCTCGCGCAGCGCGGCAAAGGCCTCGCCGGGGTCCTTGAAAACGGCATACCCGTCTTCTCCCGCGCCGATCGCAAAGCGCGCGTCGCGCTCGTAATAGTCCTCGACGTTTACATTCCCCCTGATGTTCCCCTGACCTGCGACATAGTCCTGCACACAGGGATTCGTCACTTTGTTGATCTTGCCGTTGAAAACAAACACAGCGGCAAGGATGAGGACGGAAAGGATCGCCAGTTCTGATTTTTTCATAAGTGCTGCCTCCTGTCGGTTGTCATTTTGCGGCAAAGCGCCTTGTTTGATTTCACTCTATCACGGGGCGGCTACAAATGCAAGACAAAACGGCTGCGCCTACGGTTTGTTTACAAATTTCCGGTTGTACGGCGCGCGAAAGCGTGGTAAACTACCTCATAGCATCGAGCGGCGGCGCTGCCGCCGAAGCAATAGACCGGAAAGGAAGAACATACTATGAAAATTGCAATTCCCTGCGAGAATGGCGAAGTGATGCAGCATTTCGGCCATGCCACGGAGTTTACCGTTTACACCATTGAGGATATCAAGCCCATCGAAAAAGAGACCGTCACGTTTGACGATACCGACCACGAGAAGGTCGCGGGCGGGCTCAAATCCCGCGGCGTCGATCTCGTCATCTGCGGGAATATCGGCGAGGGTGCGCACGCCGCCATCGACAACGCGCATATGCTGCTCATTTCCGGCGTGACCGGAAATGCCGACGAGGCGGTCGACAGCTTCCTCCAGGGCAATCTGGAGCTGATGACCGGCGACAGCAGCGCGAGTGCCGGCGGCTGCGGCGCGGGCTGCGGGGCCGGATGCAGTGCATGCGGCGGTGGCTGCGGCGGTTGTGGCGGCGGCTTCCACGAGCCGTACGTCGAGACGCGCACGTTCACCGATATCGTCACGCTGACGGAAGATAACTTCCAGACTGAGGTACTCGACGATCCGGGCCTCATCATCATCGACTTCTGGGCCGAGTGGTGCCAGCCGTGCAAGATGATGGCGCCTGTCTTTGCCGAGCTCAACGGGGAAGAGGACAAGGTCAAGTTCTGCAAGGTCAACGTCGACGAGCAGCCGAACCTCGCTTCGATGTTCGGTATCGACTCCATCCCGACGCTCGCCGTCGTGCAGGACCGCCACACGCTGACCGGCATGGTCGGTGTGCACGATAAGGCCGACATCAAGGCGATGCTGGAGAAGTGCAAGGCATGAGAATTCGATACAACGAAGACGCGGAGGTCGTCGCCCGCCTGCGCGCCGCGCTCTTAAAGCGCGATTTACAGTGCCCCTGCCGCTTGCAGAAGATCGAGGACAACGTCTGCATGTGCAAGGAGTTCCGCGACCAGATCGCTGACCCCGAATTCGAGGGCTACTGCCACTGCCGTTTGTACTACAAGGAAAAGTAAAAATTGGTTATAGACCTATGGTATCTTACCACACGTCTGAAAAAAGCACCGGCCAAAACGGTGCTTTTTCATTCCATCAAGCGCTGCATATCCTGCGGGATAGGCGCTGTAAAGTGTAATTCCAGTCCGGTGACCGGCTGGGTGAACCACAGCTCGTACGAGTGCAGCGCGGGGCGGGCGATGAGGGTTTTGTCCTCCGTGCCGTAGAGCCAGTCGCCCGCGAGGGGATGACCGAGGTATGCCATGTGGACGCGAAGCTGATGCGTGCGACCCGTCTGTGGGCGCAGGCACAGGAGCGTGAAGCGGTCGTTTACTTGCAGAGTCTCGTACTCCGTGAGGCTCGGAAGTCCGTCCGCGCGCACGCAGCGGCGGATGATGGAGCCCTCCGCGCGGCCGATCGGCGCGTCGATGACACCGCACGGCGGTTCAACTCTGCCGACGGCGACAGCGCGGTACTCGCGCCGCAGATCGCTTGAGTGCAGTGCGCGGCGCAGGCGGTCGTGCACATAGCCATTTTTCGCGGCGATGAGAAGGCCAGACGTCCCTTTGTCAAGCCTGCTCACAAAATGCGGCACGCTGCCCTCGCCGAGATAACTCGTCAGCATCGCTGCAAGGCTCGACGCGGAGGCGTCACCCGACTTCGGGTGCATGGCGATGCCCGCAGGCTTGTTGAGCACGAGCAGGTCGTCGTCCTCGTAGACGATGTCGGGCTTTGCCGCATTTGCGCAGTACAAGTCCTCGCGCGGCGTACGCTCGCTGAGGACGACGCTGACGGTGTCGCCCGCGTGGACGATTGTGTTGACATGGACGCTCTGTCCGTTCAATAAAATGGCGTTTTCGCGCCATTTGAGGCTTTTGAGCAGCGTGTAGGAAAGCTGAAGACTGCCGCGCAGGATGCCTTTGACCATGCGGCCGTCCTCCTCCGGCGTCACGGTGTATGTGAGAATGCGCATGGAAGTTCTCCTTTCCCGAAGTAAACAGCGCGTAAAATTCACACATAGTATACCATCTTCGCGCGAAAAATGATATACTGAATCACACTTCGGCGCTGCCGAAAAACAAGCAACAGGAGGGCAATGGCATGGACAAGAGAACCATCTGCCTTTTGAACGATTCCTTTCCGCCCGAGATCGACGGCGTGGCGAACGCCGTCGTGAACTACGCGAAAAACATCACGAAAAGCGGCGAAAACGCCATTGTCGTCACGCCGACAATGCCCGGCGCGGACGACAGCGCGTTCTCATTCCCCGTGCTGCGCTACCCGAGCATCGACACGCGCAAGAAGCTCGGCTACGTGGCGGGCTATCCGTTTTCACCCGAGACCGCGCGCGTGCTGACGGAGCAGAAGGTCGAACTGATGCACACGCATTGTCCCATCACGTCGTGCCTGCTGGCGCGCTCGCTGCGCGCCGTGGTCGACGCACCGCTTGTGCTGACGTATCACACGAAGTACGATGTCGACATCGCCAAGGCTGTGCGCGGCAAGCTCTTGCAGGAGAGCGCCATTCGCGCGCTGGTGCAGAACATCGCAAGCTGCGATGAGGTCTGGGTCGTGAGCCGCGGGGCGGGGGAAAATCTGCGCTCGCTCGGCTACGAGGGCGACTACATCGTGATGGAAAACGGCGTGGACGTGCCGCGCGGGCGGGTGTCTGACGAGGCCATCGCCGCGGCGACGGGCAGATATGACCTGCCGCAGAACGTGCCGGTCTTTCTCTTCGTCGGGCGGCTGATGTGGTACAAGGGTATCCGCATCATTTTAGATGCGCTGAAAACGCTGCGCGAGAAAAATGTCGACTTCCGCATGGTGTTTGTCGGCGAGGGCGCAGACGGCGCGGAGATCCGCAGCTATGCGGAAGAGCGGAAGCTCTCCGACCGCTGCTTTTTCACAGGTGCGATCTCTGACCGCGAGATCATCCGCGCGTGGTATGGCAGATCCGACCTGTTTCTCTTCCCGTCGACGTTCGACACGAACGGCCTTGTCGTGCGCGAGGCCGCAGCCAGCGGTACGGCGACTGTGATGATCCGAAATTCCTGCGCGTCCGAGGGCGTGGGCGACGGGCGAAACGGCTTTTGCATCGAGGAAAACGCCGCGGCGATGGCGGCAAAGCTCGAAGAGCTCTGCCGCGCGCCGGAGGTGATGCAAGTGGTCGGCGAAAACGCCCAGCGCGAGCTGTACGTTTCATGGGAGACGGCGGTGCAGCGCGCCATGGCACGCTACGAGGTCGTCATCGACAATTACCGCAGCGGAAAATATCCGAAGCGCGAGCGCTTCGGCGACGAGTTTTTCAAAACGCAGGGTGGGCTGATGGAGGCCTTTGCCAGCGTGAGCGAGCTGAGCGAGGAGATCGCCGCGGGGCTGCGCATTGAGCGCGACGAGGCGTTGCAGACCATTGTCCGTTCGCGGCAGGAGCTTCGCGGGCGGTTCGGCGAGACAAAGCAGGAGCTCGCCGAGCGCTACGAGACGATTTTGCAAAAAGTGGACCGCTATTTATGAGAAAAAGACGAGCGAAAATTCGCTCGTCTTTTCTTCTTAATCTTCGTGTTTTGGCTTTTCCGCGGCGAACCACATGTTCCACTGGAAGGAGTACGCCCTACGCGACGCCTCGTCCGCGCAAATTAGACGCACGCGCGACGGCTGTGCGTGCTCATAGCCGTAGTCCATGATGGCGCGCAGGACGCGGTAGGCGGCCTTCAGGTCGCTGTCTGTGCAGGAGAGGGTCAGCGTGTCGCCGTCCGTGAGCGGCAGAAGTTCGGTCGCATGGTCGGAAGAGGGGAGGGCGGAGATGTCCCCGCAGATGATCTCAACGGTCATGGCAGCCTCCTCAGCGGTTCAGATACGCGCGGCACTTCGCCTCCGCGTCGTGCGCAAGCTGTTCTTCGTCGACTGTGACAAGATGACCGTGGTCGACCGTCACACGGCCCTGAACGACTGTGTAGTCAACGGGGCCGCGCACGCCGACAGTGCCGAGCACGCTTTTGGGGTCAAAGCACGAGCCGACGAGCTCGAGCCTGCGCGAGTCGATCATGAAGAGGTCGCAGCACTTGCCGACCTCGAGCGAGCCGATGTCGTCGCTGCGGCCAAGGATGGCCGCGCTGCCGCATGTTGCCATCTTGAGCACGTCGTAACCGCTGGGGGCAGCTTTGCTGCTGTTCAAACGGTGCAGCAGGAACGCGACACGCAGTTCCTCCATCAGCGATGAGCCGTCGTTCGAGGCTGAACCGTCAACCGCGAGGCCGACCGGCACGCCGAGCTTCAGCATCTCGGGCACGCGGGCGACGCCGGAGGCGAGCTTCATGTTCGAGATCGGGCAGTGCGCCACGCCGGTGTGCGTCTTTGCCAGCACGCGCAGCTCCTCGTCGTTGAAGTGGATGCCGTGAGCGAACCAGACGTCGCTGCCCGTCCAGCCGAGGCGCTCCATGTACTCGAGCGGGCGGACGCCCTCGCGCGCGAGCATGAAGTGTTCTTCGTCCTTCGTCTCGCACAGGTGGGTGTGCAGGCGCACGCCGTACTCTCGTGCGAGCACGGCGCTCTCGCGCAGAAGGTCGGCAGACACGGAGAACGGTGAGCACGGGGCGAGCGCAACGCGGTGCATCGCGCCGAACGACTTGTCGTGGTATTTCTCGATGACACGGGCAGAATCGGCCATGATCTCGTCGACCGTCTGCACGACGCTGTCGGGCGGCAGGCCGCCGTCCTTGACAGAGAGGTCCATACTGCCGCGCGAGGCGTACATGCGCGCGCCGATCTTGTCCGACGCGGCAAACTGCGCGCCAATGAGGTCGCCCGCGCCCGCAGGGAAGACATAGTGATGGTCGAAGCAGGTCGTGCAGCCGTGCTTCATCAGCTCGCCAAGGCCCGTGAGCGTCGAGAGGCGGATGACGTCCTCGTCGAGGTTTTTCCAGATCTCATAGAGCGTTTTGAGCCAGTCGAAGAGCTCCATGTTCTGTACTTCCGGCAGGTTGCGGGAAAAGACCTGATAGAGATGATGGTGCGTGTTGACAAGGCCGGGGTAGCAGAGCATGTGGCTCGCGTCAATTACCTTTTCCGCCTTCTGCGGCAGTTTTTTACCGATCGCGCGGATGAATCCATCCTCAGCATACAGATCGACGTTTTCATAAACCGTGTCCGCGTCATCACACGACACCAGCGAACGAATGTTTTGAATGAGCAGAGTAGACATAGCAATACCTCTTAGACCCGCGCCAAACGCAGGCAGATTTAGTGAAAAATAGCAAGAAGCGCATTTTGCTGCCTCCAGCGGCAAAACAGCTCAAAAGCCTCGCAGAGTTTCACGCTGCGCACGGCGTGAAATAAATTGGAATTCGTCGCGGAGGACGACATGCGCGCTCTATTCTGCGCCGCGCACGGCGCAAATAAATTGAAATCCGTCGCGGAGGACGACATGCGCGTCCGCAGCGACACTTTGCAGCGATTGGAGCGGTGAGCGACAAGCGCTGAAACTTGTCTAAAACAAAAGCACCCGATGGGTGCTTTTGTTTTAAGATTTATCTCTCTTCGCGGAAGTAGCTCAGACCCAGCGATGCGGGCGGCTGATCCTCGCGCTTCTTGCGCAGCGACACGATGATCAGAACGACCAGCGTGACGACGTAGGGGAGCATCTTGTAGAGCTCCTTGATGGCAAGGTTGGTGCCGGTGGGGATGAAGATATAGAGGATGTAGAACCCGCCGAACAGGATGGAGGCCAGCACGCTGACGTTCGGACGCCAGATCGTGAAGATGACGAGCGCGATGGCGAGCCAGCCGCGGTCGCCGAAGGCGTTGTTGGACCAGACGCCGCAGGCGTAGTCCATGACGTAATACAGGCCGCCGAGACCCGCGATCATGCTGCCGATGCAGGTGGCGAGGTATTTGTACTTCGTCACGTTGATGCCGGCTGCGTCCGCCGTCGCCGCGCTCTCGCCCACGGCGCGCAGGTGAAGACCCGTGCGGGTGTGCTTGAGGAAGTACGACGCGGACAATGCGATGACGATGGCGAGGTAGGCAAGGAAGCCGTAGGACAGGAAAACCTGACCGAACCAGCCGCCGACATTCAGAGATTTGCTGAAATAGGCGCTCGTCGCGCTCAGCGCGATGGAGGGGACTTCGCTGTCGGTCAGCTTGATGAGCGAGCCGCCGAAGAAGTTGCCGATGCCGACGCCGAACGTCGTGAGCGCAAGACCCGTGACGTTCTGGTTGGCGCGCAGCGTAACGGTCAGCAGGCAGTAGAGAAGGCCCATCAGAAGCGAGCCCAAAAGCGAGCAGAGCATCGGGATACCGATGGCGAGGAACGCGTTCATGTCGGCAGCCGGGGTGGACTGCTCGTAGAAGAACGCGCCGATGACGCCGCAGATACCGCCGACGTACATCACGCCCGGAATGCCGAGGTTCAGGTTGCCGGACTTTTCCGTCAGGATCTCACCGGTGCTGCCGTAGAGCAGGGGAATGCCCTGCATGACCGCACGGGGAAGAAAAGCAGTTAGATCAAATGTCATTGCTTCACGCCTCCTTCTTGCTCTTGCGCAGGCTGACCTTGTAGCTGATGAAAAACTCGCTGCCGATGATGAAGAAGAGGATGATGCCCGTCAGGATATCGGCGAAGGAGTGGTTCAGGCCGAACACGCTGGAGATCTCGCTCGCGCCGCGGCTCAGAACCACGATAAGAAGGCTCGTGAAGATCATCATGATGGGGTTGAACTTGGCCATCCAGGAGACCATGACCGCGGTGAAGCCGCGTCCGCCGACGATGGTGGTGGTCAGAGTGTGGTCCGTACCGGCGGTGAGCAGCAGGCCGATGAGGCCGCAGATCGCGCCGGAGAGGATCATCGTGCGCACGATGACGCGCTCGACCTTGATGCCCGCATAGCTCGCGGTGCGCTGGCTCTCACCGACAACGGAGATCTCATAGCCGTGCTTGCTGTAATTGAGATAGATGTACATAACGCCCGTGAGGATCGCCACAAGCAGGATCGGGAGGAGATAGCGCTGGCCGCCGAGAACGGGGAGCCAGCCGGCCTCGGTATTCTGGTTGATGATACCGATCTTGCCCGAGCCCTTGGGCACTTCCCACACGATGATGAAGAACGCGGCGAGCTGTGTCGCGATGTAGTTCATCATGAGCGTGAAGAGCGTTTCGTTCGTGTTCCACTTGGCCTTGAAGATACCGGGGAGGAAACCCCACAGCGCGCCTGCCGCGACGGAGGCAATGATCATAATGACGATGAGAAGACCGTTGGGGATCTTGCCGCCAAGGCAGATCATGCAGGCCGCGGTGGCAAGGCAGCCGATGAGCACCTGACCCTCGGCACCGATGTTCCAGAAGCGCATCTTGAACGCGGGCGTGACCGCGAGCGAGATGCCGAGCAGGATCGCGAGGTTATGGAACGTGACCCAGCTCTTGCGCGACGTACCGAACGCGCCGTAGAGGATCGTGGAGTAGACCTTGATGGGATTTTCGCCCGTCAGCAGCGTTGTGACGATCGCGCAGACGATCAAAGCGAGCACGATCGCGCCGCCGCGGATCAAAACGGCCTTGTACCAGGGGAGCGTATCGCGCTTGGCGATGTGGAAGAGCGACTGTTTCTTATTCATCCTTGTTGCCTCCCCTCACGAGCGTCATCAGTGCGCCGACCTCGCGCTTGTCGGTCTTTCTGGCATCGACCACGCCGGAGACCTGACCGCCGCAGAGAACGACGATGCGGTCGCACAGCTCAAGCAGCACGTCGAGGTCTTCGCCGACATAGACGACGGCGACGCCGTGCATCTTCTGCTCTGTCAGCAGGTTGTAAATGGTATAGGAGGTGTTGATGTCCAGGCCGCGCACGGCGTAAGCGGTCATCAGCACGGCGGGGGACTGGGCGATCTCGCGTCCGACAAGCACCTTCTGCACGTTGCCGCCGGACATGCGGCGCACGGGGAAGGACGTGCTGGGCGTGACGACGCCGAGCTCTTCCCAGATGCGGTTGGCGAGCGCTTCGGGATCCTTGCGGTTGAGGAACAGACCCTTACCCTTGCGCCAGGAGCGCAGCATCATGTTGCCCGTCATGCCCATCGAGCCGACCAGGCCCATGCCGAGTCGGTCTTCGGGGACGAACGACATCGAAATGCCGCTCTTGCGGATCTTCATCGGGTCGAGACCGACGAGTTCCTTTTCCTTGCCGCCGTCGGGCGGATAGAACGTGACATGGCCGGAAGCGACGGGGTAGAGGCCCGCAATGGACTCGAGCAGCTCGCGCTGGCCGCTGCCTGCGACGCCCGCGATGCCGAGCACCTCGCCCGCGTTGATGGTGAAGCTGACATCGTCCAGACGCTTGACGCCAAGCTCGTCGTAAGCCGTCAGGCCTTCGATGACGAGGCGCTTTTCAACGTCCTTCGGCTCGGGGCGGCTGATGTTCAGGCTCACCGTGTGGCCGACCATCATGTCGGTCAGCGATTGCTGGTCGGCGTCCTTGGTGGCGACGTCACCGACGTATTCGCCCTTGCGCAGCACGGCCACGCGGTCGGACACGTCGAGCACCTCGTGCAGCTTATGCGTGATGATAATGAGGGACTTGCCGTCGGCCTTCATGTTGCGCATGATGGCGAAGAGCTTGTCCGTCTCCTGCGGGGTGAGCACTGCGGTCGGCTCGTCCAGAATGAGGATGTCCGCCCCGCGGTAGAGCACCTTGACGATCTCGACGGTCTGCTTCTGCGAAACGGACATGTCGTAGATCTTCTGATTGGGGTCGATGTCGAACCCGTATTTGTCGCAGATCTCTTTGACCTTTTTGCTGGCTTCGGCAATGTCGAGCTTGCCTTCAAGGCCGAGGATGATATTCTCCGTTGCGGTGAAAAGATCGACGAGCTTGAAGTGCTGGTGGATCATACCGATGCCGTGTTCGAACGCATCCTTGGGGGAGGCGATCGTGACGGGTTCGCCGTGAATGTAGATTTGCCCCTCGTCGGGGAAATAGATGCCGGAGAGCATGTTCATCAGCGTCGTCTTGCCGCTGCCGTTTTCGCCGAGCAGCGACAGGATCTCGCCCTCGTGCAGCTCAAGGTTGATGGCATTGTTCGCCACCACTTTGCCGAACCGCTTCGTGACATTCTCCATTTTAACTGCGCATGCAGTTCCCAAGGCGGTCACCCCTTTTTCCGCTGGAGGGCACAGGAAGAAAACCCCGCAGCATTGTATTTGTACAAGTCATATATTAGCATAATTGAACGGCGTTGTAAATGTAAAACAGAAAAAAACACAAAAAAAATTAGAAGCGTACAAAAATTTTTAGCAAAATAGCGATAATTGCCATAAAAAGAAAAAGATATCGGGCTGCCCGAAGGCAGCCCGATATGTAGTAGCAGAAACAATTAGCCGCCGAAATTAGTATCCAGCAGATCAATGCCGTCGATCATGAGCTGGAAGTACGGGGCGGAACGGGCGGTGGACTCAGCCAGATAACCGTCCTGGACAACCTCGGTGTCGGGTGTGTAGTCGGGATCGGTGTCGACGTCAGCCATGTAAGAGGTGACAGGCTGGCCGTCCACGGTGAAGGTGGAGCAGTCGAAGACGTGGAGCTCGCCGCTCTCGAGCTTGGCGGTCGCATCGGCAATGGCCTCAGCGGTGCCCTCGGCAGCAACGTTCTCGTTCAGGTCGGTCAGCACGACGGAGCCGGTAGCAAGGGTGCCGGTCCAGTCGGCGTCGATGGCCTCGCCGTTCATGGCAGCCTTGATGGCATACTCATAGTAGGGAGCCCAGTCGATGCGGGAGGAGATCAGATAGGTGTTGGGGCAGGCAGCCTCGGTGGAACCGTTGTAGGAAACGTCGGGAACACCGGCGGTCTCGCAAGCGGTGGGAGCGCCCATGGAGTCGGCGTGCTGGCTGATGAGCTTGCAGCCGTTCTTGATGAGCTTCTGCGCGCCTTCCTTCTCGGCGGTCTCGTCATACCAGCTGCCGGTGAAGGTGACTTCCATCGTGGCAGTGGGGCAGACGGAGCGAGCGCCCAGGAAGAAGGAGGTGTAGCCGGAGATAACCTCGGCATAGGTGAAGGCGCCGACGTAGCCGATCTTGGCCTCGTCTGCGGTGAACTCACCGTTGGCGATCATCTCGTTGAGCTTCATACCGGCAGCGATACCGGCGAGGTAACGGCCCTCATAGATGGAAGCGAAGGCGTTGTGGTAGTTGGAGAGACCCTCGGTGTGCGCCTTGGTGCCGGTGGAGTGGCAGAACTGCACGTCGGGGAAGTCCTTCGCGGCCTGGATCATGTAGTCTTCGTGACCGAAGGAGTCGGCGAAGATGATGTTGCAGCCGGCGTCGGCGAGCTCAGCGGCCTTGTCGTAGCACTCCTGACCTTCGGGAACGTTGGTCACGATGGTGTACTCGACGCCGAGCGTCTCGCAGGCCTCTTTCGCAGCGTTGATGAAGTTGAGGTCGTAGGTGGAGTTTTCGTCGTGGAGCATGATGAAGCCGACCTTGAAATCGGTGACTTCGTTGTTGTCCTGATCGTCGGTGTTGGTATCGTCCTTCTTATCGCCGCAGGCGACGAGGGCGAGGACCATCACGAGACTCAGGAGCAGTGCAAGGAACTTCTTCATTTCGGTAAATCCTCCTTAAATTTTACGGCAATCAAAAGATTTGAATACCGTTATCACCATGATACATAAAAAAGAAAAATTTAGCAACAGGAAAAAGAAAAAATGAGGGTCAAACTTGACCAAAAAAGCAGCATGAATTTTTGTCCATAGCGGAGAAAGCACGAAAAAAAGGGCCCGCTTTTTGAAACGGACCCTTTTTAGGAAGGTTTGGCGGGATTTACATCTGCACGCGGGTGCCGGTCTTGCCCTCGATGCCCTCGGCTGCCTTTTCAAGCAGCGTGATGAGCGCAACGCGGCCGGGCTTGCTTTCGGCAAACGACATGGCGGCCTGGACCTTCGGCAGCATGGAGCCGGGGGCAAACTGCTTTTCGTCGATATACTTGCGCGCCTCGTCCGGCGTCAGGGTGTCGAGACCCTTCTGGTCGGGCTTGCCGAAGTTGATGGCGACCTTCTCGACCGCTGTCAGGATGACGAGCATATCAGCATCGAGGAGCTCGGCAAGCTTGGCGGAGGCAAAGTCCTTGTCGATGACCGCGGGCGTGCCGTAGAGCTTGCCGTCACGGCAAACGACGGGGATACCACCGCCGCCGACCGTGATAACGACCGTGCCGTTGTCAACAAGCGCTTTGACGGTGTTCTTCTCAATGACGTCGATCGGCTTGGGGGAGGGAACGACCTGACGGTAGCCGCGGCCCGCGTCCTCGACCATCGTGTAGCCCTTTTCCGCGGCGATGCGGTCGGCGGTCTCCTTGTCGTAGAACGCGCCGACGGGCTTGGTCGGATGCTGGAAAGCGGGGTCAGCCTCGTCGACGAGCACCTGCGTCACGACGGTCGCGACGTCCTTGTTCATGCCGCGGGAGGCGAGCTCGTTGCCGATGGCGTTCTGCAGGTGGTAGCCGATATAGCCCTGGCTCATCGCGCCGCACTCGGGGAAGGGCATGTCGGACTTGATGGCCTTGGCCTCGGCGGCGGTGGCCATGCCGAGGTTGATCATGCCGACCTGCGGGCCGTTGCCGTGGGCGATGATGACCTCGTTGCCCTGCGCGATCAGGTCGACGATGGGCTTTGCGGTCTCGGTGACGAGGGCGAGCTGCTCGTAGGGGGTGTTGCCCAGCGCGTTGCCGCCCAGGGCGATGACGATTCTCTTGCTCATGATGACTATCTCTCCTTGATTTTTTAAAAACTCTCTTCTCTCAAAAGCGGCTGACCCGCCTTTTTACATATGAAATGCGCCTTAGAACATCTTGCGCTCTTCGCCGGACTTGTCCATCTCCATCAGGGCGCGAACGGGATCCTTGACCTGCGCGAGGAACATCATTGCGGCGATGATATAGGGCTTGTAGGAAGCCTGCTTGTACAGGGGGACGATATAGCGGTCGAACACGCTGTTGTCGACCTCGCCCTCAGGGCAGGAAAGACCGGTGATGTCGGCGGGCAGGCAGTGGAGATAGAGCGCCTTGCCGTCCTTCGTGAGCTTCATCATCTCCTCGGTGCAGGCCCAGTCCTTGTGCTCGGCGTTCTGCGCGAGCAGCTTTTTCTCCAGCTCGTCGATGCCGTCCTTGTCGCCGGCCTGATAGAGCTTCGTGCGCTCCTCCATGGCCTTGAACGGCGCCCAGGACTTGGGATAGACGATGTCGGCGTCCTTGAAGGCTTCCTTCATGTCGTTGCACTTCTTGAAGCTGCCGCCGGTGGCCGCCGCGTTCTTCTTGGCGATCTCCTCGACCTCGGGCATGACCTCGTAGCCTTCGGGGTGAGCGAGGGTGACATCCATGCCGAAGCGGGTGAAGAGGCCGATAACGCCCTGCGGGACGGAGAGGGGCTTGCCGTAGCTCGGGGAATAGGCCCATGTCATGGCGACCTTCTTGCCCTTGAGGTTCTCCACGCCGCCGAAGTAGTGGATGATGTGGAGCATATCGGCCATGCACTGCGTCGGGTGGTCGACGTCGCACTGGAGGTTCACAAGCGTCGGGCGCTGTTCGAGGATGCCGTCGCGGTAGCCCTCTTCGAGCGCGTCCATGAAGGTCTTCTGATACTTGTGGCCCTCACCGATGAACATATCGTCGCGGATGCCGATGACGTCGGCCATGAACGAGACCATGTTCGCCGTCTCGCGCACAGTCTCGCCGTGTGCGATCTGGGACTTCTTTTCATCGAGCACCTGCTCCTCAAGACCCAGCAGGTTGCACGCGGAGGCAAACGAGAAGCGCGTGCGCGTGGAGTTGTCGCGGAAGATCGAAATGCCGAGGCCGGAATTGAAGATCTTCGTGTTCTTGTTGCGCTCGCGCAGGTCGCGCAGCGCGTCGGCCACGGTGAAGACCGCGTCGATCTCCTCGTCGCTCTTGTCCCACGTCCAGTAGAAGTCGCTCTTGTACATGTTATTGATGTGCAGCGTCTCAAGGTGGCGTGCCAGTTCAACAGTCTTGCTCATAGATAATTTTCTCCTTTATTTTATAGTATATTAAAAATCGCTTGAAATATTTGCGCCGTGCACGGCGCAAATGATCTTGATCCGTTTTTTTGCCGCGACATGCGCGTGGCAAAAAACACTTCTCACGCAGCGCGCGTCGAGCCAAAGGCGAGGCGCGAAGCGGAGTGCAGCCTCTTAATATCAAATGACGGGCGAAGCACGTTATTTGATATTATTGCCCGTTAACTCCTGACGGAAGGAGGTGGCAGAGCCGTCCTTATTCTCCGGCTTGTAGAGACCGGGGACAGCCGCGTACAGCGCCGCGCAGGTGACGAGGTCCTGCTTCCAGGTGATCTCGTTGGGCGCGTGGGCCTGAGATTCAGCGCCGGGGCCGAAGCCGACGCAGGGGATGCCGTAGCGGCCCTGAATAGAAACGCCGTTCGTGGAGAACGTCCACTTGTCAGTTAAGGGACGGCCAGTGCGCGTGGACATGGCTTTTTCGTCCGCGCCGATGCGCTCGGTGCCCCAGAGAGCGTGGTGCGCGTCGACGAGCGCCTGCACGTGGGGCGCGGTCTCCTTGTTGATCCAGGTGGGGAAGAAAGCCTCGGTCTCGTAGACGTGGCCGGTCCAGGACGGACGGTCGTACATGTACATGGAGACCTTGATATCCTTGGCG
>ERZ826146.1862-NODE-1862-length-17791-cov-6.475023_pt1 | contig 17791 bp, 15 predicted proteins | sample MGYA00519857_ERZ826146 | MGnify/ENA primary metagenome ERZ826146 (study PRJEB31778, sample SAMEA3449222) | human gut metagenome | biome: human gut; feature: human-associated habitat; material: faeces | place: United Kingdom | collected 2010/2012 ...
TTAAAATATGTCTGACATATTTCGAATTATGTCAGACATATTTTTTCTTTGCTCCCATGCGGGGTAAACGCACTGAAAATCAGTTTTCACTTTTTCGCACTCCGAACGCCCGTTTTCCTACCCCGGTTTTGCGTCGTCCGATGTCCGTTTACCGTAACCGGCCGATGAACGAAACACTTGCTTCCTTTCCTACCGGCCGGAACAGGCAGAACTGCGCCGGCTTAATGCCGCATACAAAAAAAGCGGGAAACACCCCGATAAGGAAGATGTTTCCCGCCAATCCACGCCGTGCTGCATTTAAAAAAATGCTTTTCTTATTTCAATGCTTTCAAAGCTGCTTCGTAGTCGGGCTCGTTCTCAACTTTTTCAACCAACTGGTTGTAAACCACCTTGCCTGCTTCGTCCACTACTACCACGGCACGTGCCTGAAGCCCGCTCAACGGGCCGTCAACCAGCAGTGTACCGTACATTTTCCCGAACGAGGGGTCGCGGAACAGTGATACCGCCACAACGTTCTTCAATCCTTCTACCGTGCAAAAGCGCGCCTGTGCAAAAGGAAGGTCCTGCGAAAGGCAAAGCACCACGGTGTTGTCCAATTTCGAGGCTTCCACATTAAAACGACGCACCGAGGCCGCGCACGTGGGAGTATCTAAGCTCGGGAAAACGTTGAGTACAACCCGCTTGCCGAGGAAATCGCTTAACTTGACCGTAGACAGGTCGCCTTTTACTCCGTCGAAATCGGGTGCCGCCGTGCCTACTGCCGGAAGGCTGCCGCAAGTGTTCATTGCGTTGCCGTTCAATTTTACTGTTGCCATGATAAAAACTGTTAATGTTTGACATTTCTTGAGCGGAAGCATTCCGCTCTTCGCAAAGTTAGCAATAAGTAACCAAACAGCCGGCATATATTGCGGCCAACCTGCGTGCGTGCGCAAAAAAACATTCGCGGCGGCAGGCTGCCCTGGCATTCTTACGTAATACCCGGGGACAAGTGCGCCCGGCAGTCTAATCTACCGGAGTTCCCTTTATGTATATGTCGCGATAGTAAACCTTGCTCCCGTGTGCCTGCAGTTCAATCTGCTCAACCGGGAAAATGGGCTGGTTGCGGTCCCAGTAGTTCTCGAGCACCACGTTGTCGACTACCTTTACTCCGTTGAGCAGAACGGTAACCTTGTCGCCCGTCATCTTGATATAGAAACTGTTCCACATGCCCAGCTTGTTGTCTGCCACCTGCGAGGGCTTGCTCTCGTGTTTCTGGTTGTTGTAGAGGCCGCCGCTTCCTACCTGCGCTCCGACGTCCACGCGGCTGGTGTCCCACATCTGAACCTGCGGCGTGCCGCGCAAGTAAATGCCAGCGTCGGGCTCGGTGCCGTTGGGGTCGAGCAGCCAGTCTATGTACATCTCGAAGTCGCCGTATTTCTTTTTGGTGCAAAGATTGTCGAAACCGCTGCCCTCAAAGCATATCATGCCGTCGACAACTGTCCAGTCCTTGCGCATTCTCACATCTGCCTGTACCTGTTTGAGCAAAAGCTCGTCGGGCGACATCTTTGCCCTCGTTATGGGGTTTTCTACGAGACCTTTCCATCCGGTAAGGTCCTTGCCGTTGAAGGCGCTTACGAAGCCCGGCCCGGCCGACGGTTGTTCGAGGAACTTCTCCACCTGTTTGCGCTGCTTTTTCTTAAGCAGCGGCATACTCTTGCGGAGCAGCTCGCGCGTATTCGTTCCGTCATACTCGGGACGCTGCAAGGCTATAGCGGCCACGGCCTGCGCAGCGGCCTTGCCGAGGTCCTGGTTGTCGATGTACTTGCCTGCATACATCATTCCCTGGAACGTGCCGGTCTTGCCTATCTCCTGAAGGATATACGCCTTCTTGTCAGCACCCACAGCGTCTTCCATAGCGTCGCGCAGTTTGATTAGCCTGTTCTCGGGCGTATCGGGGCCGCCCGCGGGCAATTGCAGGTTATAGGAATCCTGTGCCGCCACACCGGCGCACATCACAAGCATAAGGGCCGACATCGCCCCGCGGAAAAACGTCTTGCCTATAAAATTCTTTTTCATTGTTTTTATGGTATTATTGGTTTTTTAAATTGCATGTAAAGATAACACATAATTTATATCAGACAAACGCACGCGCGCACAAAACATTTGCGCCGCCACATTTTTGTTCCGTAAAGCCCACGCGGAACCATGAAAACCGGGGTTGAAAAACGGGCGTTCGGAGTGCGAAAAAGTGAAAACTGATTTTCAGCGCGTTTACCCCACATGGGAGCAAGGAAAAAATACAAGGCACATATTTCAAAATATGTCTGACCTATTTTGAAATATCTCAGACATATTTTTTGCCCTCTGAAAACTATTTTGAATATAGCCTATGGATGCAGACAAAACACGGACAACCCGTCGGCCGGTGCCGGAGACCAACGGCCCTTCGGGCGCATATCCGTTTGCCTGCGCGCCCCGAAAATGCGGACATGTAAAGCGCCGCAATTTACATGCCTGCCCTCGCGGCCCGCACACTGCCTAACGAGATATAAATAGGCTAAGGAGATTTGCATTTTTCTGTAAAGTATTCTTACCTTTGCCGCTGTATAACCTTTAATAAAGCACAAATGCAAGAAAAACACCCGCTCGCCTTATTTGCACATTGCCCCAAATGCGGCTCATCCGAGTTCGCGGTAAACGACAGCCGCTCGAAGCGCTGCCGCAACTGCGGCTTCGTTTATTACCTGAACGCAAGCACGGCCGTGGCTGCCGTAATAACCGACGAGAGGGGAAGGATTCTTGTAGCAGTGCGCGCCCAGGAACCCGCGCGGGGAACGCTCGACCTTCCGGGCGGCTTCGTAGAGCCGGGCGAAAGCCTCGAGGAGGGGCTGCGGCGCGAAGTGATGGAAGAAACGGGGTGTACGATAAACGAAGCGAGATACCTTTTCTCGTTGCCGAACAAATACGTTTTTTCGGGATTTGAAGTGCCCACTACCGACTGCTTCTTCATGTGCAAAATCGAAAGCGGTAAATCCGCATGCGCGAACGACGACGTGGCCGAGCTTGAATGGATGGCGCCGGAAGAAATAGCCCCCGAACGCTTCGGGCTGGCCTCGATAAGAAAAGGCATGGCATTGCTAATCGGGAAACTCAAAAACAACGCAGCAAAATAAAAAACACACCTTTACACATTATATATTAGTTAAATTCCAATTAAAACAAATACAAAAGAATACGGCTTAAAATATTTTATCTACTTTTGCAGCCCGAACACCAAAAGCAAACAAATAATGCAAAAAAACCTCGTTATCGTCGAATCGCCGGCCAAAGCCAAAACAATACAAAACTATCTCGGAGACGACTATAAGGTGATGTCTTCCTACGGGCACATACGTGACCTCAAAAAGAAAAATTTCGGAATTGACCTCGACACATTCCAGCCCGAGTACGAAATCCCGAAAGACAAGGCCTCTATCGTCAAAGAACTTAAAGCCGCTGCCTCGAAAGCAGAAAACGTTTGGCTGGCTTCCGATGAAGACCGTGAGGGGGAAGCTATTTCATGGCACCTGGCTGAAGTGCTCAACCTTCCCATACAAGACGCACGCAGGATAGTATTCCACGAAATAACAAAGCCTGCCATACTTAACGCCATAAAGAACCCGCGCGCCATAGACATAAACCTGGTAGACGCACAGCAAGCACGCCGCGTGCTCGACCGTATAGTGGGCTTCAAACTCTCACCCGTGCTGTGGCGCAAGGTAAAGCCGTCGCTCTCGGCCGGACGCGTGCAGAGCGTAGCCGTGAAACTCATAGTGGAACGCGAACGCGAGATACAGAAATTCAAAAGCGAATCGAACTTCCGCGTAACGGCAGAGTTCAACATCAACGGCAGCACCTTCCGCGCAGAACTGAACCGCCGTTTCCCTACGGCCGACAAGGCGCGTGAATTCCTTGAAGCCTGCAAAGGCAGCGACTTCAAGATTTCCGACATAACCGTGCACCCGCAAAAACGCATGCCGGCACCGCCGTTCACAACTTCGACGCTGCAACAGGAGGCCGCGCGAAAATTCGGTTTCCCCGTATCGCTCACAATGAGCCTGGCACAACAACTTTACGAGTCAGGACTCATCACATATATGCGTACCGACTCGGTAAACCTCTCTTCCCTGTGCGTTAATGCCTGCAAAGACGTCATTTCACGCACCTTGGGAAAAGAATATTCCAAGCCGCGCAAATACGTAACCCACTCCAAGGGAGCACAGGAAGCACACGAGGCAATACGTCCCACCGACATGCAAAACGACGCGATAGAAGGCTCGCCGCAGGCGCAACGCCTTTACAAACTTATCTGGCAACGCACGATTGCATGCCAGATGAGCGACGCGATAACGGAAAAAACCACCGTAGACATCTCAATAAAAGGGCACGAGGAAAAGTTTACAGCCTCGGGCGAGGTAGTAAAATTCGACGGTTTCCTGCGCGTTTATCGCGAATCGCATGACAACGAAGACGCCAACAGCGAAAACCGCACGCTGCCGGCAATAAAAAAAGACGATTGCCCCGAGGCCGAAGAAATAACGGCCACACAACGTTTCTCGCAACACCCGCCGCGCTACAACGAAGCAGGACTGGTTCACAAAATGGAGGAACTCGGAATAGGACGTCCGTCTACCTACGCCCCAATCATAAGCACCATACAGCAGCGCCAGTATGTAACCCGCGGCGACAAGGAAGGGACGGAACGCAAGTACGACGTAATAACCCTCAAAGGCGGAAACATAACTGAAACAACAAAAACCGAAATAACCGGAGCAGAGAGAAACAAGCTGTTCCCCACCGACGTGGGCATTGTGGTCACCGATTTCCTCGACGAGAACTTCCCCGAGATAATGGACTACAACTTCACGGCCGACGTTGAAAAACAATTCGACGAAGTGGCCGAGGGAAAGAAAGAATGGACCGGTCTCATGCACGACTTCTACGAGAACTTCGAGCCGCAGGTGGAAAAAACGCTTGCCGACAAGAGCGGCCACAAGGCCGGCGAACGGCAATTAGGCATAGACCCCCAGTCCGGACGCCCGGTGTTCGTAAAAATTGGACGCTACGGGCCAATGGTGCAGATTGGCCAGGCTGGCGATGAGGAAAAGCCCGTTTTCGCCACAATGAAAAAAGGACAAAGCACAGAAACACTCACACTTGAAGAAGCGCTGGAACTTTTCAAACTGCCACGCACGCTGGGAGAGTTCGAAGACAAGGAAGTAAGCGTGGGAGCAGGGCGCTTCGGGCCATACATAAAGCACGACGGCAAATACGTTTCGCTGCCGAAAGACGAAGACCCGCTTAAGGTTTCGCTCGAAAAAGCCGTGGAGCTAATCCTCGCCAAACGCGAAGCCGAGGCCAAAAGGTTTATAAAAAGTTTCGAGGAAGACCCCGAAATGGAAATCCTTAACGGCCCATACGGTCCCTACATCTCATACAAGAAAAAGAACTACCGCCTGCCCAAGGACAAGAAAGAATCGGCAGCCGGACTTACATTCGACGAGTGCATGAAAATAATAAACGCCGAAACCGAAAAACCTAAAAAAACACCCCGCGCACGCGGCAAAAAGAAAGCATAATAAAAAACACATTTCGGAGCACGGAAAAATTATGTCTGACATAATTCAAAATATGTCTGACATATTTTAAAATACGTCTGACATATTTTTTTCCACGTCCCGGAAAGCCACAACCCCGAGCCGGTCATAAATTCAAACCATGAAAAGCATAATCCTCATCGGTTACATGTGCGTAGGAAAGACTACCATAGGAAAAGCCCTCGCCAAACAAATGGGCTGCACTTTCTACGACCTGGACTGGTACATAGAGGAGCGTTTCCACACCAAAATACCCGAAATATTCGCCCGCGACGGCGAGGAGCATTTCCGCGACCTCGAAAAACGAATGCTGCACGAAGTTGCCGAATTCGAAGACACCGTGGTCGCCTGCGGGGGAGGAACGCCTTGCTATTTCGACAACATGGACTACATGAACTCGCGCTCAACAACAATCTACCTTCAAGCCACAGCCGACACCATACTGGAGCACCTGGGCATGAGCCGCGGGCGCAGACCGCTGCTCGAGGGGAAAACACCCGAAGAACTCGACGCATACGTGCGCAAACAACTGTCGGAACGGGAACCATACTACCTTAAAGCACAACACATACAAGAAATAAGCCCACTTTACAACTTGGGAAAAATAAACGAAATAACAGAACAAATTATCAACAAACTGAACATCACCCAAAGGCAAAAATGAAAAAATGGCGCATTGAAGACTCAGCCGAACTCTACAACATAAACGGCTGGGGCGTTAGCTACTTCAACATAAACGAAAAAGGACACGTTTATGTAACTCCGAGAAAAGACGGCAAACAAATCGATTTGAAAGAAGTGATGAGCGAACTCGAGGCCCGGAACATATCCGCCCCGGTGCTGCTGCGGTTTCCCGACATTCTTGACAACCGGATTGAAAAAACCGCCACGTGTTTCCAGAAAGCAGCGAAAGAATACGATTTCAATGCAGAACATTTCATAATTTACCCCATAAAAGTAAACCAAATGCGCCCCGTGGTAGAAGAAATAATAAGCCACGGAAAAAGATATAACCTCGGCCTGGAGGCCGGTTCAAAACCGGAACTGCACGCCGTGCTGGCCACAAACATGGACTCCGACAGCCTCGTGATATGCAACGGACACAAAGACCAAAGCTTCATAGAACTCGCACTCCTGGCGCAGAAAATGGGAAAACGAGTATTCCTCGTGGTAGAAAAGCTGCACGAACTCGAACTTATATTCTCGACCGCCAAAAAACTCGGCGTGCGCCCCATAATAGGCATACGCATTAAACTGGCTTCGTCGGGAACCGGCAAATGGGCCGAAAGCGGAGGCGACGCAAGCAAATTCGGCCTCAACTCGAGCGAACTGCTCGAAGCAATACAGATTCTGCGGCAGCAAGGCATGGAAGACTGCCTGCGACTTATCCACTTCCACATCGGAAGCCAGATTACAAAAATACGACGTATACAAACCGCGCTGCGCGAAGCCTCGCAATTCTACGTACAACTTCACACAATGGGCTTCAACATCGAGTTTGTCGACTGTGGCGGCGGCCTGGGCATTGACTACGACGGAACTCGGTCGAGCAACAGCGAAAGCTCGGTAAACTACTCCATCCAGGAATACGTAAACGACTGCGTGTACACATTTGTCGAAGCCTCGAACAAAAACAACATTCCCCATCCCAACATAATAACCGAAGGCGGGCGTTCGCTCACAGCCCACCACAGCGTGCTCGTGCTCGAAGTAACCGACACAGCCACGCAGCCCGAAATGAACGAAGACTGGGAAGCCGGGCCGGAAGACCACCAGCTTGTGCGCGACCTTTCAGAAATTTGGGACAAGCTCTCGGCACGCTCCATGCTTGAAGACTGGCACGACGCGGAGCAGATACGCGAAGAGGCGCTCGACCTTTTCAGCCACGGTATCGTAGACCTCAAGACAAGAGCGCAGATAGAAAGCCTCTACTGGAGCATAACGCGCGAGGTAAACGGCATAGTGCACAACCAGAAGCACGTGCCCGAAGAACTCCGAAAGCTCGACAAGCTGTTAGCCGACAAATACTTCTGCAATTTCTCCCTGTTTCAAAGCCTGCCCGACTCTTGGGCTCTCGACCAGCTCTTCCCGGTCATGCCAATTGAGAGGCTCGACGAAAAACCCAATTGCAGCGTAACGCTACAGGACATCACATGCGACAGCGACGGTAAAATCACCGAATACATAAACTACATGCAACAGACATCCTACGTGCCGCTGCACAGGCTGCGCCACGGGGAGCACTATTACGTGGGAGTATTCCTTGTAGGCGCGTACCAGGAAATTCTCGGCAACATGCACAACCTCTTCGGCGACACAAACGCAGTGCACATCAGCGTTACCGACGACGGCTACACCATCGACCGCATTATCGAGGGTGAAACCGTGGCCGAGGTGCTGCGCTACGTGCAGTACGACCCCAAGCAGCTCACGCGACGTCTGGAATCGTGGGTAAAACACGCCATTGAAGAAAAACGCATTACGAGTGCCGAAGGCGAAGAGTTCCTGAACAATTACAGCACCGGACTTTACGGATACACATACCTGGAATTCAAAGAAAAATGAAAGAGAAACTCACAATAATAAAGGTTGGCGGCAAAATCGTCGAGGACGAAACATCCCTCACCGCCCTGCTGCGGGACTTCAAAGCCGTCGAAGGCAACAAAATCCTCGTACACGGAGGCGGAAGAACGGCCACCGACATAGCCGCAAGGCTGGGAATAGAAACCCGCATGGTCGAAGGCCGGCGCATTACCGACGAAAGCATGCTAAAGGTCGTCACCATGGTATATGCCGGGCTGGTAAACAAAAACATAGTGGCAAAACTCAACGCCATGGGCGTTTGCGCGCTCGGCATAACGGGAGCCGACTGCAACGTAATGCTCTCCCACCGCCGCGCAGCAGGCAAGGTAGACTACGGCTTCGTAGGCGACGTGGACAAGGTGGACGCAGAAAGGCTCTCTGGCCTTGTAAACGCCGGCGTTACGCCTGTGCTGGCCCCATTGACGCACGACGGCAACGGCACGCTGCTCAACACCAACGCCGACACCATTGCAGGCGAGACGGCAAAAGCCATGGCGGCGCTCTACGACGTTACACTGGTCTACTGCTTCGAGAAAAAAGGAGTGCTCCGCAATGCCGACGATGACGACAGCGTAATTCCAGTGATACGCCGCGACGACTTCAAAGCCCTTGTTGAAGAAAACATCGTAAACGGCGGAATGATACCCAAAATAGAGAACGCACTCGCAGCCACCGACTGCGGCGTAAGCCGCGTGGTGATAACTTCGGCACAGGCACTCGACATCGAAAAAGGCACGCAGATACTCCCCTGACCGCGCTGCACGGGAATAACGGCCGCATAGCGATATAAAACCATAACATCACCTGCATGAAGACGTTAAGAGCAATCACAATGCTGGCAGTGCTGCTTGCCGCCCTGCCCCTGCACGCCGACAAGCGCAAGGACACACGCACGCGCGTGCTCATCGAGACTACGGCCGGCAACATCACCCTTGCGCTGTACGACGAAACTCCCGTGCACCGCGACAACTTCATAAAGCTTGTAAAAGAAGGATTCTACGACGGCCTTCTATTCCACCGCACCATCGAAGGCTTCATGATTCAGAGCGGCGACCCCGACTCGCGAAACGCTCCCAAAGGCAAGCAACTCGGAGAGGGAGGACCGGGTTATACCCTGCCCGCCGAAATACTCTATCCGCAGTTTTACCACAAACGCGGCGCACTTGCGGCAGCGCGCGAGGGCGACGACATTAATCCGGAGCGACGTTCCAGCGGCTCGCAGTTCTACATCGTATGGGGCAAGACACATACGGCCTCGCAAATGGCTGCCGAAAACGCACTAATGCTCGAAAACACCGACGGGCTGCTCGAAATCCCCGACGATGTTTGCGATACTTACGAGGTAGACGGAGGAACGCCGCACCTCGACGGGCTGTTCACCGTGTTCGGCGAAGTTGTTGAGGGGCTGAAGACGGTAAGGCAGATACAGAGAGCCAAAACCGATGTATACGACCGCCCGGTCGAGGACATTAAAATAATAAAAGCCACGGTGATTCCGCCAAAAACGGAATGAACACACCGATAAAACCGGCTTTTTTCGTTATCCAATTACTTGTTACAAACAAATGCGCCCCTGTATTGGGGCGCATTTGTTTTATCCTCTCCGAAAGCCTCCACCTTACGCCGCAACACGTGCTACAAGCCCGAAGCCAAGACATGCCTTGCGCGACACGCGTTCGGCGCTGCCGGGAAATGTTAAATTGTGAACGCTTATTTTTTCGCCTCTCAGAGATAAAAAAAATTATGTCCGACCTAATTCAAAATACAAGGCAGGAATTTCAAAATATGTCAGACATATTTTCGACAGCCTCCAAACCCGCTCCGGCAAAGGCTTTCGCGCGATTGTTAAATGCGGACAAAAACAGTCGGCCGTAAAAAACACTTCCGGCAATCCGCCACGCCATGGCGCACGCTGTGCTTCCCGGAATTGCGAAACAGCATTACACCATGGGCAGCTGCGTGCCGTTTATCTTGCGGTACATGTCGAGCGAGAACACGTCGGTCATTCCCGACACAAAGTCGATTACCGCCATTATTCGCCCGTACAGCGTTGGAGCGTTAATCTGATACTGCGACGATACCCGGCTCAGCAGCAACTCGCTATACTTCTTTTCAGGCGACAGTACTGCCTCGACCATCAGCCCCAGCAAGGTATATATTATATGATAGCCGGCCAGCTCGATGTCGAGCACGTCCTTGCTGCTGTAAACGCGGCTTACCGCCACGCGGGAGCACTCCTTGTACGCCCGTGCCGGCACTTCGGCTATATGGTCTATCAGGCTGCCCCTGAACTGTCCTGCCAGTATGGCCTCCTCGTTCTCGAGGAAAACGCGCACGCATTCATGCTCCAGGCAGTTTATCACACACGAGCGGAAATACACGATTTTCTCGTTTTCATCGGTAACGTATGAGTAAGCGTTCTTCACATTCTCACGCTGTTCGCCCTCAAAAAAGCCGAGCAGCAGGTCGCGCGTCTCGTCGAAAGTGAGCAGCCGCAGCTTGTATGCGTCCTCTATGTCCATTATCTCGTAGCAGATGTCGTCGGCCGCCTCCACGAGGTACGCCAACGGGTGACGCACGTATTTTATAAGCCCGTCGCGGTTTTCCAAACAAAAAAGCCCCATTTCATCGGCGATTTTTTTGTATGCGTCGCGTTCCGATTCAAAAAAGCCGAACTTGTTTTTGGTAGAAAAGCTCGATGAAAACGGATATTTTACTATTGCCGCCAGCGTAGGGTAAGTCATGACGAAGCCTCCGCGCCTGCGACCGTGAAACTGGTGGGTGAGTATGCGGAAAGCATTGGCGTTACCGTCAAACCGCGTTATGTCGTTCCACTGCGACGGCGTAAGCCGCTCGCCCGTTGCCGGAGCCACGTAATCCTGCAGGCGCCTGCCCTCTCCCTCGGAAAAGAAACTGGATATAGCTTTCTCGCCGGCATGGCCGAAAGGCGGATTGCCCAAATCGTGCGCCAGGCATGCGGCCGACACGATAGCCCCCAGCGACGTGGCAAAGCTCGCGTCGAGTTCGGGGTGACGCTTCATGAGCACCTGCCCTGTGTCGATACCCAGCGAACGCCCCACGCTCGACACCTCAAGGCTGTGCGTAAGGCGGTTGTGCACAAACACACTTCCCGGCAGGGGGAACACCTGCGTCTTGTTCTGCATGCGGCGGAACGGGGCCGAGAAAATCAGGCGGTCGTAATCGCGCTGAAACTGCGTCCTGTCCTCCTTTACCGTATCGTAGCGTTCCTCGAGGCCGTAGCGTTTGTTGGTGATAAGTCTGTTCCAGTTCATCAAGTCCATGGTAGCACATTTTTCGGTGTTCCCGTGCCTGCCGTGCCCGGACGGTACGATTGCGGGGCGGAAACGTGTTTTTTGTATCACAAAATTAAGCCAAAAATAACAACCGCACAAGCAATCGCTTCAAAAGCACGGGCGTTTCGGGCGGCAGTCCGCCGGTTTGCGTGCCTGTGTATGGCAAAGGCCGTTTTTACTTGCCAAGACCGATTGTTTTCAGCGCGTTTTTCCTGGCGGCCAGCAAACTCCGTGGCGCGTCGCACGGTATCATTTCAAGGCGTATCGCCAGTTCCCTGCGTAAATCACCATAGGGCCTGCACATCCTTGCGGCCAGGTTAATCATGGCGGCGCGTGAGCTGTTGCTCTCCCCCGGGTCGGTAAGGTGTTTAAGGCAGAAGTCGAGCAGCTTGCCGTCGGGCTCATCAGTAGGAATGTCTGTTAGAATGGCCAATGCCAGTCCCCTGCGGAAACACGGCGCGGCGGATGTGGCTATGTCTACCAGTTCACTGTATTGCGGAAGAAGATACGCCCTTTTATCCTCTTTATTAAGGTGGTAAAGCACCCATGCCGCATTGTGGGCCACCCGGGGACTTTCCTGTCGCTTTATAAGTGACAAGATGTTTGCTATTCCGCGTCCGTCGCGGTTGAGGCTCCTGGCTGTTGCCATAACCTGCGACTTTGAAAGCCTGGAATCAAATAACCTGGTTACAGACGGCGCAGGCCGAGCCGTTGGCGGCTTTCCCGTCGTGTCCCCGCCGTTGCCTGCGGCGGGCGGTGTGCCGTATGCCTGCTTATGGTTGTGGCGATAGCTTTTTTTCATAATAGCGCGTGGCGGTCGTGGTTTCCTTCCGTTTTTACAGGTTTGTCTTGAAAAGATTGGAAATGCCGTTAAAAATTGGTATGAGCCTTTAAATCCATTCGGGCGGTGCATAAGCCTTTATGCCGTAAAGGTTGGCTGTGCTGTTGTTTCCTGCCGTGCGCAAATTTATATAAATAAGCGCGAACGGCAGCGTGCGAAACGGACTTTTGCATACAGCCTGGGGCAAGGGCATTTTGCTACGGCAAGAGGTGCTGTACGCGCCATGCAGGTGCCGTGGTTTTTCCCCGCCCGGGCGGCCTTTCCGGGTGCGGGAAAGTGAAAACTCTTTTTCAGCACTTTGCGCCCGCATTGGAGAAGGCGGAAAATATGTCGGACATAATTCGAAATATGTGCCTTGTATTTCAAAATATGTCGGACATATTTTTTTGCCCCTGAAAACCCGCGCCGGAATGCGGCGAAAAGCACGGACAAAAGCAGACGCAGCCCACGCCGCGTTGCAAAACCACGGTGAATGCGGGCGGAAAGTGCGCCCCGCGCAGCATGGCCATGCCGCGTGCGGGGCAGATATGCCGCTGGTTGCCGTAGCGCGCCCGGCCAAGGCACGGCTGCGGTGCAGGGATAATTATAACATTTCAACATTCGGGCAACATACATTAACACGAAATTGCGTAACTTTGTAAGTTAAAAGTAAGAATGTTCATGAACATGAAAGTAAAAGTAATAAACCGCTCCCACCACCCGCTGCCCGAGTACGCCACGACGGCAAGCGCGGGGCTAGACCTGCGCGCCAACCTCGACAGCCCCGTAACGCTCCAACCGCTCGAGCGGAAACTCATACCCACAGGACTTTACATCGCACTGCCCGAAGGTTGCGAGGCACAGATACGCCCACGTTCCGGCCTGGCGCTGAAACACGGCATAAGCCTGCTCAACACACCGGGCACAATCGATGCCGACTACCGCGGCGAGATAGGCGTAATACTCGTGAACATCTCGAACGAACCTTTCGAGGTGCGCGACGGCGAACGCATAGCACAAATGGTGATAGCCCGCTACGAACAAGTGGAATGGGAACCGGCCGAATCGCTCGACGCCACCGAACGCGGCGCAGGAGGCTTCGGGCACACCGGACGCAAATAGCACAAACTGCATTTAAAACTTCGATGAAACCGCGTTTTTTAAAAAATCTACTGTTAATACCCCTCTTTGCGGCATTCATGCCGGCATTATATGCCACGGCTGCCACAACAGACACCGGAAGCCGCAAGGTAAAACCGACGGCAAAAAACGCAACGCACATAAGCGACGAACAACAACGCCGCTTCAACACGTTTTACCTCGAAGCAGTGGTGCAGCGCGAAAAAGGCAACGCCGACGCCGCTTACGACCTTCTGCGGCATGCACTCGAGATAATTCCAAACGCGCCCGAAGCTCTCTACGACATGGCGCGGCTCAGGCTTATGTACAACGTGGACGACACTACAACCACAGCCGAAGATTTACTGCGCCGGGCCGTGCAGTTGGAACCGGAAAACTATTATTTCCAGAAAGAACTGGCCGACTACTACGACGCACGCGAGATGACCGACAGCGCAACGGCACGTTACGAAGCCATGGCCGAACAGTTCAAAGACCGCGAAATACTGGCATACAACCTGATTGACATTTACAAACAGAACGGCAACCACGAAGCCCTGATACGCACGCTGCGCAAGCTCGAAGTGCAGGAAGGCAAAAGCGAAGAACTGAGCATGAGCATAATAGACGCATATACCGATGCCCAACTCTACGACAGCGCGCTCATTGAGGTGAACAACCTTATCAACCTCTACCCCGACGACACGCGCTATCCCGTTCTGCGCGGCACAATATATCTGGACAAAAAGCAACCCCAGCTTGCACTCAACGAATTCAACGCCGTCCTGGCCAAAGAACCGCTGAACGAAGCCGCCAACTACGCCCTGCTGAAGTATTACCAGGACTCGGGGAACGACTCTATGTTTGCCGAACTGGCGCGCAACATAGCCATAAACGACAAATACGCCACCAAGACGCGGGCCACAGTACTGAATCAGCTCGTTATATACAGCCTTGACGGAAAAGCCGACACCGCAAGCGTAATATCCACCTTCAAAAAGATAGACGCGCAGCCCAATGCCGACGCCGTACTTCTCGACATGTACCAGGCATACCTGATTATGCTCAAAAAACCGCTCGATTCAATTGCGCCGGTGTGGGAAAAGGTACTGAGCCTAAAACCCGACTATTCGCAGCTGCGCCTTAAACTTCTGCAATACTACATACAGAAACCCGACTACGCCAAAGCGGCAAACGTGTGCGAGGAAGGGGCACAACACGAGCCGGAACAGGTGGCATACTACTTTTACGGCGGAATGGCATACTTTTCAATGAAAGACAACGAACACGCCGCCGCACTGCTGAAAAAAGGTACGGAACATATAAGCATGGAAACGAGCACCGACCTCGCCTCCGACCTTTACGGTTTCCTGGGCGACGTTTACCACGACATGGGAAAGGCAGACTCCGCCTATCAGGCCTATGACTCGGCTCTCGTTTACAAAGACGACAACATTGCAACCCTGAACAACTACGCCTATTACCTTTCGCTCGAACGCAAGAACCTCGACAAGGCCGCCGAAATGAGCTACAAAACCGTAAAGGCAGAACCCAACAACGCCATTTACCTCGACACATACGCCTGGGTGCTATTCGAGCAGGGAAAAATAGAAGAAGCCTACACCTACATCAACCAAGCTATAAAAAACATCAGTCCCACCGAAGAAAATGCCTCGATTTACGAACACGCCGGCGATATTCTCTCAGTAAAAGGCGAGACAGAAAAAGCGCTGGAAATGTGGAAAAAGGCACAATCACTGAATAGCGACTCCAAAATCCTCAAGAAAAAAATAAAACATAAGAAATACATAGCACAATGAAGCACACGATAAAGTTACTCCTCCTCGCAACGGTTGTAGTATGCTTTGCCGCCTGCGGCACGTCAAGGAAAGCCACAAAAGGCAGCGGCACGGAAAATGCCGGCAAGGCCGAAACAACCGCAGAAGCATACAAGGAAAAGGTTGTCTCCAACTTCCAGACGGCGCAGTACCTCACGGCCCGCGCGACAATAAGCCTGAAAGCCGGAACAAAGGACATATCGGTTGGCGGCTCGCTCAAAATGAAGCGCAACGACGTGATACAGCTATCGCTCACCTTTCTGGGCATAGAAGTAGGGCGTATGGAATTTACCACAACCGACGTGTTGATAATCGACAAGATAAACAAGCAGTACGTTCGCGCTCCATACAGCCAGGCCTCGTTCCTGGAAAGCGCCGGGCTTGATTTCTACTCGCTGCAGTCACTGTTCTGGAACGAAATATTCTCACCAGGGACGCACGATGTCGGTTCAGCGCTGAAAAACTTCAGCGTTGCCTCGAGCGGCGACCACACTCTGCTCAGCCTGACATCGGCACCGAAGCTCGATTACTCTTTCCTGACGATAACCGACGAGGCCATGCTCGACCGCACTACTATCACATCGAAAAACATAGCCAACCAGCAGGCCTTAGTATGCAAATACAGCGATTTCGCAAAGTTCGACGGAAAGAAGTTCCCGAGACGCATAAACATTTCATTCAACGGCGGCAAAAAGGAACTGGGACTCGACATGCAGCTGAGCGGTCTGTCAACGAACTCTTCGTGGGAGACACGCACAAAAGTATCATCGTCCTACAAACAGCGCTCGGTAGACGATATATTGGGTAAACTATCAATGCTACAATAACCATGTTTCTGCCTAAGATACTCATAGCGCTTGCTTTCTGCGCCGGAACGCTGACCGCCACGGCCCAGACCGCAAAGAAGATAAGCACATTGAAATCGCAGCGCGCCAACCTCCAGAAAAAGATAAAGGAAAACGAGGGTATGCTCAAGACGCTGAAAAAAGACGTGCGCTCGCAGCTCAACAACCTGAGCGTGCTGAACGGGCAGATAAACTCGCAGAAAAAACTGGTGGACGCCATTTCGTCCGACGTAGGACAGATGGACAGCATGATTACATCGCTAAACACGCAGCTCGACACATTGAAGAAGGAGCTCGACGAGCGAAAACAGCGTTACCGCCGCTCGGTGCTTTACCTTTACCGCAACCGCACAACGCAGAACAAACTCATGTTCATTTTCTCGGCAGACAATTTCACGCAAATGTACCGCCGCCTGCGCTACGTGCGGCAGTATGCCGAATACCAGCGCATACAGGGCGAGTTGGTGCAACGCAAACAGGAGCAGATACAAAACAAGCGCAACGAAATTTCACAGGCAAGGGCCGAGAAGGGAGCGCTGCTCGACCAGGGCAAACAGGAGCAGGCCAAGCTCGAAAGCAAACATGCCGAACGCAAGAAATTGGTGTCGAAACTGCAAAAGCAGCAGCGCAAGGTGCAAAGCACGCTGCAGGCAAACAAAAAACAGTACAACTCGCTGAACGCGCAAATAGACAAGCTAATACAGCAACAAATTGCCGAAGAACGCCGTCGCCGCGAGGAAGCGCGCAAACGCGAGTTGGAACGCCAGCGCAGGCTGGCTGCCGCAAACAAGAAAAAATCGCGCAGCAGCAAAAGCAAATCAAGCTCAAAACGCAGCAGCGAGCGTTCAAGTGAAGAAAAGAGGGAACAGATGGCCGTGTTCGAAATGGAAAAGGCCGACCGCGCCCTGAGCAACAACTTCGCTTCCAACAGAGGCCGCCTGCCGGTGCCCATAACAGGCTCGTACATGATAACCACGCACTACGGGCAATACACCCCCGACGGGCTGAAAGGCGTGCAGCTCGACAGCAAAGGTATCAGCATTACCGGCAAATCGGGAGCACGCGCCCGCGCAATATTCGACGGCGAGGTGTCGGCCGTATTCTCGTTCGGAGGAATGACAAACGTGCTCGTGCGTCACGGAAGCTACATATCGGTTTACTGCAACCTGTCATCGTCGTCAGTGCGCAAAGGACAGAAAGTAAGCACTCGCGACATTATAGGGCCCATAGCGCGCGACGCCTCGGGCAACTGCACCATGCACTTCCAGCTTCGCAAGGAAACGTCAAAGCTCAACCCCGAGTCGTGGCTTAACCTCTAAGCCGTAACGCAACCAATAAACGCAGGCACGGACGACTCCATCAGGTCAGTGCCTGCGGCATTTTTTACGAACGTCACAACCCATCGGACTGCGAACATAAAAGTTCTCCTATTTGCCAGGCTTCAACGGCACGGCCCTTTTGTACGCGCTGCCCGTAATTTAACGCATATCCGTGGGCATTTAGGAAACGGTTTTGTGCCCGTAGAGTCATTGGTCACCGGCATCAGCCGACGCGTGTCTATATCTTGTCTGCATTTTTGCCACGGTTTGCAAACGAGTTTTCACAGGGCAAAAAATATGTGCCTTGTATTTTAAAATATGTCTGACATATTTCGAAT
>ERZ826146.1868-NODE-1868-length-17756-cov-4.481103_pt1 | contig 17756 bp, 12 predicted proteins | sample MGYA00519857_ERZ826146 | MGnify/ENA primary metagenome ERZ826146 (study PRJEB31778, sample SAMEA3449222) | human gut metagenome | biome: human gut; feature: human-associated habitat; material: faeces | place: United Kingdom | collected 2010/2012 ...
AGATCGCCATCGCCATCGTGGTGGAGAAGGGCGGCAGCGGCAGTCTGCTGGCCAACGCGGCCGTGGACATCATCAACGCCTGGTTCACCCGGGATGGCACCGGCGGTGGCGGCCTTGAGACCATGATCTTTGGCCACGGACTCATCCATCGTCACGGTGTATTTGCCATCGGCATTCACGGAGAACGCCCATTTGCCTTCCGCGTCTGTGGTGGTGGTTGCCTCTTCCTGACCGGAAAGCTTCAGCTCCACATTGGCGATTGGCTTCTTATCCGCATCTTGCAGGATGCCATTAACGCATCCGTTCGTGGCGGTCGGGTTGCACGTAGGCACGGCCTCAGCCGCGAATGCGCGGCTTGGCGTGGCGATACTCAGCGCCATCAATAGGGTGAACACTGCACTCAGCAGTAATAATCCCAGTCGATGACGCCGGATTGAAGTGTGTACGGCTGTCATATAACTGTCCTCTCTGGATTGGTTCTTAACCTAGGAGGACAATCAGCGCGCGCGGTTGCGTCGAGGTTTCTCTCTCGTTACCGGGCAGCCGGTTCGTTACAGGAAAATAACAGACGTTTTATGGACGATTAGTCGGTAATCGCGGTATTTCGCGCGCGGACGAACACAGGCGCATCAATGCGCCAGGCTGCCGACGATCCAGCCCAACGCCACACAGATCACCGGCACCACGATGGTGACCAGTACATAGAACGCGGCCATGGCGAGATGCCGGTTACGCGCCAACGACACCATTTCATTGATTGCGGTGGAGAACGTGGAGAAACCACCAAGGAAGCCGGTGACGAACAGCAGGTACGTCGATTCGGGCACCACTTGGTGGGCGAATGTGGCGGCGGCCAAGCCGGCACAGAACGTGGCGACTACGTTGATAATGAACGTGGACAGCGGAAACAGTCGGTTCCACCATCGCTGAATCGACGTGTTCAATACGAAACGGGCCACGGCACCGAGGCCGCCGCACATGCACACGAGCAGGAACGTCATCAGTGCACCTCCCCTGTGGTGAGGTCGCCGGCCAGCGGAATCTCATCGGTAATGGGCGCGGGCTCGTAGGATGGCGGCGCACTGAGGGGGGAGCCATCAGAGCCAGAGGGCATGACGACGGTTTCTCCGGCGGTCACGTGGCGGCCGGAACCGTTCGGCGACTGTCGCTGGTTCATTACCGCGTCGGCGGCGATCTTCGTCATACGTCGCACGGTGAGCGCCAAGCCAAGTCGGGCACCCGCGTAGGCGACCAGCAGGCCACCGGCGAAGCTGATGAGCAGATAACATACGGCACCGGCAATATGGTCCGCATGCAATCTGGTGAGTTCCTCGATAGCCAGTGCGGAGAGCGTGGAGAAGCCTCCGCACATGCCCATGCCGATGCCGCGCGAAGTGAGCTGCCGGATGCGTTTGCGAATCCAGGATGCCTGAGACAGATAGGACGCCAGGCATGCAAAGATAAAGCAGGCGATCATGTTCGCCGTGAATGTGGGCACATGGAATGAATGCCAGAACCCGTGCGGGGCGGCGGTGGCGGGCATCATCAGATTCAAGCCGTAGCGCATGGCCGTGCCCAGCATGCCACCGAAGAACACGACGAGGTACATCATGCCGTCGGCCAGCGGATTGAAGCGGGCCTGGACTCTTTTTATGGGAGCAAGCGGAATCTGCGGCGGCCGTGCGGCAGCAGCCGCGCCTTGCGGAGAAGGCGTGGACTGGGCGCGTACTTGGGCCGCCGAGATTTCTTGGGTGCTGGGCGTCGGTTCCTGCATATGAATCGGCTATCTATCCGGCTGTATCGACTGTGGATTGCGGTCGAACGATTGTTGACGCAGCTGATCAGTCGATCAGCGAATGCACGGAAATGATGTGATCGCGCTGCGGACCGGTGCCGATCGCGGAGATACGGCAGCCGCTCAGCTCTTCCAAACGCTTGACGTAGGCCTGGCAGGTGGCGGGCAGCTCGTCGAAGGAGTGGCAGTCGGAGATGTCTTCGTCCCAGCCGGGCATGGTCTCGTAAATCGGCTTGGCGGCGGCGAAAGCGGCCTGATCGGTCGGCATATCGTCGTGACGTTCGCCGTCCACGTCGTAAGCCACGCAGATCGGAATCTCCTTCAGGCCGGTGAGCACGTCGAGCTTGGTGAGCACGATGTCGGTCAGGCCGTTGACCTGGGAGGCGTACCGGTTGACGACTGCATCGAACCAGCCACAGCGACGCGGGCGGCCGGTGGTCACGCCGAATTCGTGGCCCTGCTGACGCAGCCATTCGCCGGACTCGTCCAGCAGTTCGGTGGGGAATGGGCCTTCGCCCACGCGAGTGACGTAGGCCTTGGAGACGCCGACTACGCGGGTGATCCTGGTGGGGCCCACGCCGGTGCCGGTGCAGGCGCCGCCGGCGGTCGGGTTGGAAGAGGTGACGAACGGGTAGGTGCCGTGGTCCACGTCAAGCATGGTGGCCTGAGCGCCTTCGAACAGTACGGTCTTGCCTTCGTCAAGCGCCTTGTTGAGAATCAGGCCGGTGTTGGCCACGTACGGCTTGAGGCGTTCGCCGAGCTTCAGCAGCTCCTCGGTGGTCTGGTCCACGTCAATCGGACGACGGTTGTAGAGCTTGACCAGCATCTGGTTCTTCTGGTGTAGGCTGGCCTCCACCTTGTCGTGCAGATGGTCGGCGTTGAACAGGTCATGCACGCGGATGCCGACACGGTTGATCTTGTCCGCGTAGGCCGGGCCGATGCCACGGCCGGTGGTGCCGATCTTGTGCTTGCCAAGGAAGCGTTCGGTCACCTTGTCGAGTGTGCGGTGGTAGGGCGCGATGATGTGTGCGGCCTCGCTCACCTTGAGGTGGGAGCAATCGATGCCGCGGGATTCCAGGCCGTCAATCTCCTCGAAGAGCACTTCCGGGTCCACGACCACGCCGTTGCCGATCACCGGGGTCAGGTTCGGGTTGATAATACCGGAAGGCAGCAGGTGCAGGGCGTACGACTCATCGCCGACCACCACGCTATGGCCCGCGTTGTTGCCGCCGTTGAAGCGCGCGACGTAATCGACCTTGGTGCCGATCAAATCGGTAGCCTTGCCTTTACCCTCGTCGCCCCACTGAGCACCAATAAGAACAATTCCAGGCATGATGCACCTCCGCATTCGCACGATTCCGCCGGAAACAGACTACCGTACACCCTCTACCCTGCGAAGTTTCGTCTCACGCAGGGCGAGGCTGGAGGTGCGACAACCCGGAATGGGTGACGAATTTCTACTCGTACGAGGCGATGCTGTGACCAATCGCACAGCGCACAGGTTGAAGAACGGAGCCTAGAGGGCATGCCTCGCGCGATAATGAAGCCATGACGATCGCAACACCGGAACGCTATGCCGAAATGCTCGAGGCCGCCCGCCGAGGCGGTTACGCCTATCCAGCCATCAACGTAACCAGCTCACAGACACTGAATGCTGCGTTGAAGGGCTTCGCAGACGCCGAGTCCGACGGCATCATCCAGATTTCCGTGGGAGGCGCGGCCTACGTCTCCGGCAGGGGGGTCAATGATCGCGTTACCGGCTCGCTGGCACTGGCGGCTTTCGCACATGAAGTGGCTGCGAAATACCCGAACATCACCATCGCCCTGCACACCGACCACTGCGCCAAGCAGTATCTGGATGAGTGGGCGCGTCCTCTGCTCGCGCATGAGGCCGATCAGGTGGCACGAGGCCAGGAGCCTACATTCCAGTCGCATATGTGGGATGGCTCCACCGTGCCGCTCAAGGAAAATCTGGACATCGCCGAGGAACTGCTCGACAAGTCGCAGAAGGCGCACACCGTGCTCGAAATCGAAATCGGCGCGGTCGGCGGTGAGGAAGACGGTCACTCCGCCGAAATCAATGAAAAGCTGTATTCCACTCCGGAAGATGGCCTCGAAGTCGCCCGCCGACTGGGTTTGGGCGAACGTGGCCGGTACATGGCCGCTTTCACATTCGGCAATGTACATGGTGCCTACAAGCCCGGCGTGGTCAAGCTGCGTCCGTCGCTACTCGGCGACATTCAGGCGCGTGTGGCGCGCGCGGTGGCCGAAGGCGAGTTGCCTAGCGCGGCCGGCATAGTCGATTTCCCCAACGGCAAGCCGTTTGAGCTGGTGTTCCACGGCGGCTCCGGTTCACGCCCGGAAGAAATCGCCGAAGCTGTAAGCTACGGCGTGATCAAGATGAACATCGACACCGATACCCAGTACGCCTTCACCCGTCCAATCGCCGACCACGTGTTCGAGAACTACGACAAGGTGCTGAAAATCGACGGCGAAGTGGGCGAGAAGAAGTTCTACGATCCGCGTTCTTGGGGCCGTAAGGCTGAGGATTCCATGTCCGCCCGCGTGGTCGAGGCTTGCCGGCAGCTGGGTTCCGCGGGCAAAGCGCTCAAATAGCGCGTAGTTTTGCGATCGTGCGCGACACTTTCCCGGAAATAATGAAAATCATTGAAAATCAATGGAGCGGACAACGGGAGTCGAACCCGCCTCTAAAGCTTGGGAAGCTTTCATTCTACCGATGAACTATGTCCGCATGCCTTACGGCTGCTGCACCTCACGTGACGAGCATGCTCAGCCAAACGAGGCACGAATAGTTATCCTAGCACGTCACCTGCCGACGCGCGTGGAGTAGGTGGGCGGAGCGATCGGCGTGCCGTTCATTTCGTTGGCCATCTGCATGAGACGCGCTATGCGCTCATCGGTCGGCGGGTGCGTGGAGAACAAGCGCGAGAAACCGACCGCGGAGAACGGGTTGGCGATCATCATTGCGGAGACGGACTGGGTGCCGGCGGTTTTGCGCATCGGCGCGGTCTGTGCGCCGTAGGAAATCTTGTTCAGCGCGGAAGCCAGGGCCTCGGGATCGCCGGTGAGCAAGCTGCCGTCTTCATCGGCGTCGTATTCGCGGGTGCGGGAGATGGCCATCTGGATCAAAGACGCGGCAATCGGCGCGAGAATCACGCTCAGCAATGCGCCGATCAGGCCGAGGCCACCGGAACTATCGCGGTCGTCTCGCGAGCCGCCACCGAAATACATCAGCGAATAGCCCAGATAGGAGATGACAGTGGCCATGGCAGAGGCGATGGCGGAAGTCAGGATGTCGTGGTTGTACACGTGCATAAGTTCGTGGCCCAGCACACCACGCAGTTCACGGGCGTTGAGAATCTGCAGGATGCCTTGGGTGCAGCAGACAGCCGCGTGCCGTTCGTTGCGTCCGGTGGCGAAGGCGTTCGGGCTCATGGTGGGGGCGATGTAGATGCGCGGCATCGGCTTGCCGGCCTTGGCGCTCAGTTCACGCACGATCTGGTAGATTTCCGGGGCTTCCTGTTCGCTGACTTCCCGCGCACCCATGGAGGCGATGGCGAGTTTGTCGGAGAACCAGTAGGTGCCGAACGTGGTAATCAGGCCGATGACGATATAGATGCTCAGGGTTTGCCGACTGCCGCCCGTGGCCCACCAAATCAGCATGATGATGGCCCACATCAGGGCAAACAGCAGCGTTGTCTTCAGGCCGTTGAAATGGCCGTGCACCCGTACTTTGGCATCCATAATGCACACACTAAAATCGCATGCTGAATGATTGCTGGATATGCGCCGCGAGAAATGTCCCATATTCGCCCGGCCCGTCCGGCCCCGAGCCCGGCCGCGTCCGCACGGGGCGCGGCCGGGTGGACGAATGCCGGACGAATGCCGGACGAATGCCGGACGGGCGTGGGCGGGCCGTCAGGCGTGGGCGAGCTCGCGCATCTGGTCGGGCTCGATGACCTTCTTGTGCTCGCGGCCTTCCTTGGCACCCTCGGCGCGCTCGAAAGCGTCGACCTTCTTCCAGCCGGCGAAGTCGATCGGGCGAATGCCGCGCTCGGCCAGCAGTCGGTCGATGGATTCGGGGTCGCGGTCGGCTGCCACACGGCCACCTTCAGCGGCCTTGGCCAGATCCTCGAGCATGTTGGTCACGATGGCGAGCGCATCGGACTTGGTGGAGCCGATCAGGCCCACCGGGCCGCGCTTGGCCCAACCGGTGGCGTACAGGCGGTCGCGCACTTTGCCGCCGTCGGCCTCGGTGGTGATGCGGCCGTCGCCGTTGGCGTTGGCCAGGTGGGCGCCGTGCTCGTCGTAGGTGATACCGGGAGCTTCGGCGGGCTTGTAGCCGATGGCGTGGTAGACGGCCTCGACCGGGTAGTCGGTGAACTCGCCGGTGCGGTGCATCTTGCCGTCGGCACCGGTTTCGGTGCGCTCCACGCGGATGGCCTTGACCTTGCCGTCCTCGCCGAGAATCTCGGTGGGGGCGGAGTTGAAGTGCACGTAGTACTTTCGGTCGGCCGGGTTGCCTTCGAAGTCGACGTCGCCGTCGTCTTCCATGTCTTCGGCCATCTCGCGGATGGCGAACAGCTCCTCGACCATCTGGCGGGTGAGCTTGTCCTTGCCGGCCACCTCGATGGTCTCGTCGTCCAGATCGAAGTCGTCCTCGTTGATGATGAGCTGCACGCCGGGCAGCTTCTCCATCTCGCGCAGTTCCTGCACGCTGAACTTGGCCTGGGCCACGCCACGGCGGATGAACAGGTGGAGCACCTTGGCCTTGTTCTGGCCGATGCCCTCGTACACGTTGTCCGGAATGTCGGTCTTGACCTTGAGGTCGTCGGCGTTGCGCATGAGTTCGCGGGCCACGTCCATGGCCACGTTGCCGCCGCCGATTACGGCGACGTTCTCGGCCGTAAGCGGCCATTCGCGGGCACCGGTGGGGTAGCCGTCATACCATTCGACGAACTTGGCGGCGCCGTACACGCCTTCAAGGTCGGCACCGGGCAGGTTCAGCGGCTTGTCCTTGACCGCGCCGGTGGCGAACAGCACGGCGTCGTACCGGGCCAACAGGTCGTCAAGAGTCACGTCCTTGCCGAATTCCACGTCGCAGTAGAGGTGGATGTTCGGGTTGTCGAGCGTCTTCTCAAGCGCGGAGGCGATGAACTTGATGGACGGGTGGTCCGGGGCCACACCGTAACGCACCAGGCCGAACGGCACCGGCAGCTTCTCGAACAGGTCGATGCGCGCTTCGGTGCCGAGGCCAAGTTCTTCGCCCAGCTTCTTGAGCTGGCGCAGGAAGATATCGGATGAGTAGACGCCGGCCGGGCCAGCGCCGATTACAGCAATGCGGAGTTCAGTATTCACAGATTCAGTCACGCGCTCTAGCCTAACGCAAAGCCTTCCGTTGCAACAGAGGGCGAGTGGTGGGAATTCTGTGTATTAGGCCATAGTTTGTGCGTTTGGGAAACCTACGAGCACTGCTAATGTCAGATTATGGGTTTCCCTAATGTAGGATTATGGGTTTCTCTAATGTAAGATTATGATAATCAGTAATGTCGGATTATGGGAAAGAGGCATCGATGATTCCACGCGCGCTCGGGAAACAGGCCAAACAACTTGCGCAATGGTTTCCCGTGGTCTCTATTACCGGGCCTCGGCAAAGCGGCAAATCCACGCTGGCAAAAGCCATGTTCCCTGATTATGACTACGTGAATCTGGAAAATCCTGAGACACGCAAAGCCGCCATTGACGACCCGGTGGGATTCATTCGGCAGCGTCCTTCCAAGCTCATAGTGGATGAAGCTCAATATGCTCCTGATTTGTTCTCCATGATTCAAGTGGCTTCCGACGAACGTAGCGAACAAGGACAATATGTTCTCTCTGGTTCTCAAAATTTCCTACTACTCAAGCGTATTCAACAATCACTGGCAGGCCGAGTCGGTTTGGTCAAGTTATTGCCGTTCTCATTCCAAGAAGCATGCAAGGCGGATCAGGCCCTTACTCCGGATACGTTTATGCTGCAAGGCGGTTATCCACGCATTTACGACACGAGAATGCCGCTCAATCTGTTCTTCTCGAACTACATCGACACTTATATCGAACGTGATGTTTCCGAATATCTTGATGTACGCAATTTGGCTGACTTCCGCCGATTCTTGACTCTTTGCGCACTCAGTTCCGGAGCACTCATAAACTACACCAACATCGCCAATGAACTTGGTGTAAGTCCGCGAACCGTAAAGGCATGGATGTCGATTCTGGAATCAAGTTACATCGCATTCCATCTCATACCGTTCTACACGAACGCACGCAAACAGGTGGTCAAAACGCCGAAACTCTATTTTTATGACACTGGCTTGCTGTGCCATCTCTTGGGCATTCGGACGGTCGAAGCACTGGTTGCGCACCCCAAGTTCGGCGATATATTTGAAAACCTCATCATTGCGGAAACCATGAAACAGCATTTGAACGCCAATCAGGAGCCACAATTATTCTTCTACCGCGATGCCAGCAAGGTCGAGGTGGATTTGTTGGATTTCACCGATCCTAACAACCGTATGCTCATAGAAATCAAATCCGGACAAACCTATCATGACCGATTCGCTCGGCACCTCACTTTAATTGGCAATGTTCTCGGTATACCGTGTGAGCAACAGTACGTAACCAGTCGGGTTGAACATAGTTATGTCTCACAAGGAATCCGCGTCACTTCCGCCCTCGATTGGCTAGAAGGCCGACGGTAAAGAGCCGCCGCAGAACAATAACAATACTGCACAACCGGCGAATCCCTTGATGACACTGAAGACGTCACCTCCAACGGCTCTTTACGACCTCGATTGCATTCATTAGGTCATTTCTTCGTTCATTAGGTCGGAGGGTGCTGAAGCCATCCCTTGGAACGGCGGGGTTTCAAGGGCCGCTCCGACCAAGGACCGACCTAATAAACGTCAAACCGACCTAATGAATAACTCCGATGCTATTGCTGCTTTCGTGGGTGGGATTTCCGTTTCCGCCACGTCACCAACCGTATCGCCCCGATTATGTTTCGATGCGGTGGACTCGACATACGACCATCCCGGTCAGTCAACTGACCTACAAAAACAGCAGAAGCCTCATATTCTTAATCAGTCCCGATCAATTAGGGCAGTGAGGGCCCAGAGGATGCTCACCACGTCGATGGCCTCCTGGAGGAAGGCACCGACGACGACCGGGATAAGGTTGAACGCGGCGGCAATCATGCCGATGGTGGCAAGCACAAGGCCCGCGATTACGGCTTGAAGCATCACGCGCTTGGTGCGGCGTGCAATGGCGATGGCGCGCGGCACGGCGGCGATATTGTCATTCATAATGACCACCTGAGCGCTTTCGGAAGCGGCGGTGGACGTGCCATCGGTCATGGCCACGCCGATATCGGCAACAGCGAGCACCGGGGCATCATTCACACCGTCACCAACCATCATCGTGACGGTTTTGCCGGCTCCTGTAGCGGCCCTGACTGCGGCTACCTTATCCTCCGGGAACAGTTCGGCGTGAACCTCGTCAATGCCGACTTCGCTGGCAATGATATTGGCGGAAGCCCGCTTGTCACCGGTAAGCATGGCGAGCTCGGTGACGCCCAACTCATGCAGTTTGGCGAGCACTGCCTTGGCGTTGGCGCGCGGCACATCGCGCAGCACGATGCGCGCGATCAGCTGACCATCAACAGACACATACGACGCCATTTCGTCCGGCTGAAGCAGCCCAAATCGTGTGCGCAGGTCATCCTCAGACCGACTGGGGGCGGTCCGATCGACCGCCAAGAATCCTTCCTCCCCGGCGGCCGCGAAAGACAGCCGGCCAACGCGCACCGCATGTCCGTTCACCTCGCCGGAAACGCCTTTGCCGGCATCTTCATTGATATTCTTGATGACCGGATACTCCCGTCCATGGCCGGGCCAGCTGGCCTCCGGCTCGGGGCAGAGCCGCTGACCATCCTCGAACCGCTGGCGCAATCGGGCCATCGCCTCCGTTCCGGCCTTGGCGATGCCTTTGGACAGGATGTGCACCGAGTAGCTTTCCACCACGCCGGCCATCATCAGCACATGGTCTTCGTTGAGACGGGTTGCGGCACCGGGCAGCATCTCGACGCGCACGACCTGCGGCTGCTTGACGGTGAGCGTACCGGTCTTGTCGAAGAACACCTGCGTGACGCGGCCAAGGTTTTCCAGCACGTCCTGCGCTTTGATAAGCACGCCGGCTGCGGCGAGGCGTCCGGTTCCGGCGATGTACGCCACCGGTGCGGCGATGAGCAGCGGGCAGGGCGTGGCCAGCACCAGCACCTGGGCGAATCGCGTCGGCACCCCGGACATCGCCCATGCGATGCCGGCAATCATCAGCGAGAGCACGGTAAAGGGCACAGCCAAGCGGTCGGCGGTTTTTACCACGACCGGGCGCGACTCCTGCGCGGAGGCCACGAGCTCGAGGATGCGCTGGTACTGCGAATCGGCGGCCACCTGGGTGGCACGCATGGTCAATGCAGTCGAGCCGTTCACCGCGCCGGACATCACGCGGGCGCCGGCGAACACTTCACGCGGCACCGGCTCACCGTTGATATTGCTCAGGTCGAGCGTGGCCGTGCCGGACAGCAGCTCACCGTCAACCGGCACAGTTTCGCCCGGCAGCACCATGAGTACATCGCCCAGCTGCACCTGCTCGACCGGCACCGTGTCGAAGCGGTGCGCGGCGGCCGCAGCCGACGCCAAGCCCACACGCCGGAAGCCATCGGACGAATCGCCCTTATCGGTAGCAAACCCACACCCCACACCAGGCAGGTTGACGACGTGTGCGGTCTGCGGCGCGGCTTCCATAAGCGCGGTCAGACTGCGCTCGGCCTTGGCTTGGGCGTATTCCTCAATGGCCTCGCCGGACGTAATCATCAGCGTCACCGCCCAACTTGCCCAGTATTCGGCGACGGCCACGGTGGAGAGGATCGCGACCACGGCCAGCACATCAACCCCGACCTGCCCGTGGCGCAAATCGTCAATCATGCCGCGCACAGTGTCAATCACGATAATCAGCACCAATGCGATAACCAGCCACTGGCCGAAGCCCGGATTGCCAAGTACCGGAATCGCCATCGCATTGCCCCACGGACGCCAATCGCCCAGTAAAGCCAGCGGAATTGCGGCGATGACGACGACCGGAAGCATCGGCACAAGCTTGCAGATGTCGAGAATTTTGGTGAAGAATCTGATGAGTGCGCCCATCATTGCTCCTTACGCTCGTATACGGAGTCGATTGCGGTACGGCAAGCGTGGCCCGCGCAATCGGCGCTGCGGTCACGCCTTGTTAACCCACCGGCGGCTTTGCCTGGGGCTTCGCTTTGCTCGGCTCCCGCGCGACCTTCCGATACACGGCGTAAAGAAATGTTCAGTTTTGTATTGAATTATGCGCTTTGTTCGGAGCACCGCCCGAACTCAGTGCTTGACCTACCCTATCAACGAGCGTTGCGCGACATGCCGGATATCGAAACTACGTTGGCGGCATGGGCGCAGGGCACAATAGCGCATACGAAAGGCCCGTGGCAGGAGTTTGCTCACTGCCACGGGCCTTTGCTTGTCTGACACGGTGTTCAGCGGTTACCGCTCAACACCGTGTGACGTTGTCGAGTCGGCTTTACCACAGGCCGAATGGGTCGGAGAAGCCGCCGCCGTCACCGGTGCCGCCATCGCTGTTGCCATTGCCATTACCGTAACCGTTCTGGCCATTGCCGTTCTGGTTGTTCTGGTTATTCTGGCTGTTGCCGTTGGAATCGGAGCCGGACGAACCGTTCACCGACGACTCCTCCTGATCGAGCGTCACGTCCACATTCATGGTCTTGCCGTCGCGCACGATGGTCAGCGTCACCTTGTCTCCCAAAGCCGCGGCACGAACGTAACCAAGCAGCGAGTAGTTGTTGTTCACGGCGTTGCCGTTGAAGGCCACGATGGTGTCGCCCTCCTTAAGGCCGGCCTTGTCGGCCGGGCCGCCGGAGACGACCGCGCTGCCGGTGGCGCTGGACTTGGTGATGGTCGCGCCGCCGCGGGTCACGCCGTCGGCTTCAACCGTGTCAGACTTGATGACCACGCCGAGGGCAACGTGCTTGACCTTGCCGTCCTTGATGATTTCGTCGGCCACACGCTTGACGAGGTTGGACGGGATGGCGAAGCCGATGCCGATGGAGCCGGCGGAGTCGGAGGAGGTGGCGGTGGAGGCGATCGAGGAGTTGATGCCGATCACCTGGCCGGCCGCGTTGAAGGTCGGGCCGCCGGAGTTGCCGGGGTTGATGGCCGCGTCGATCTGGACGGCGTTGGTGACGATCTCGTTGTTGTTGTCGTCGGTCACGGTCACCGGGCGGTTCAGGGCGGAGACGATACCGGTGGTGGCGGTGTCGTCGTAGCCGAGCGGGTTGCCGATGGCCATCACGTTCTCGCCGACGGCGAGCTTGTCGGAATCGGCGAATTCCACGGCCTTGAGGTCGCTCGGCGGGTTGTCGAGCTTGATGACCGCAAGATCGGTGGTGGCGTCAGTGCCGACGAGCGTGGCGGAATACATGTTGCCGTTGGCAAGCGTCACCTGAATCTGCTGGGCACCGGAGATCACGTGGTTGTTGGTGATGATGTGGCCTTCGGTGTCGATGATGGCACCGGAGCCCTTGGCGGTGCCGTTGCTCAACGCGGTCTGGATGGAGACCACGGAGCCGGAGACATCGCTGGCGACAGTCTGCCAGTCGGGGGCTTCGCCGCTCTTGGCGGTGGCGGACCCGGAGCCGGACTTATTCGAGCTGACGTTGGTAAGCGAGTTGCTGGTCGGCAAGGTGATCAGGCCGCTGGTGAGGGCACCGTAGCCGAGGCCCAGGCAGAGGGCCGCAGCCAGAACGGCGGCGACCACGGCGATGAGGATGTTGCTCGCCGTCTTGGACATGCCCTGCTTGGCGGGGCCGGGCTGACCGGGCTGACCGGGCTGTCCCGGCTGGGTCGGACCTTGACCGTTCGGCGTACCGGTACCGGGAGCGCCGAAACCGAACAGACCGCCCTGCTGGGGCTGCTGGCCATTCTGGCCATTCTGACCGGACTGGCTGGCAAACGGGTTGCCGTTGTTCTGCTGCGGCTGCGTGGGCGGATTGAACGGATTGCCGTTGCCCTGCGGCTGCGGGTTATTGGTGTAGTAGGGATTGCGGTTGTCCTGCTGGCCCTGTGGGGTTTGCTGTGTAGGCTGACCGAACGGGAATTGCTGCGTGGGCTGGGCATTGCTGCCGGCCTGGCCGCCCTGCTGGCCCTGTGCCTGAGTCGGGGTCGGACCATAAGCGCCATATTCCGGGGCCGGACGATACAGCGGAGTTGTGGCCGAGGTCTGGCCTGCGGCCGGCGCTGCCGGAGAAGCCGGCGAGGAGGAGACCACCGTGCTCTCGCCCTTGGCGGAGGCGTAGTCCGGGATGGGCTCGGTAGCGGCTTGCGTAGGCTGCTGATCGGCAGCGAGGGCGGCCGAGGAAACCGGGGCTTGCTGCTCGCTGGAATCGCTGGCGTTGCCGGCATCAACCGAGTCGCCACCCACAAACGGGTTCTTCGGCTCGGCGTTGCCGGTATCGGCAGTACTATTGGGGTTTTCGTTATTCCGCGGGGTCTGGTCGACGCCCTGCGGGTTAAATTCGTCAGCCATTGCTGCTCCTTTTCCTAAATTCCTATCACGTCTGTTCGGCGGCTATTCGGGCACTTGCCCATTGCCACTTCTCGTGTGCTACCTCAGTAGTAAAGGCAGTCAATCTGGAGGTTTTCTGAACGTTGATTGAAAGTCTATGCGTAATCATCGCAGAGTCTTATGGGCATCTCGGCTTCGAGGGGCTGATTTCCTGTTTCGGGAACATCTACTTGCACTTCAAGGGGCTGTTCGCGCGGTCAATTCCGAGTATCAAGGGCCCTCATTTAACGCCATTCCGCCATTTTTGCAGCCGGCCTACTTGACCGGGAGCCCCTTGAAGCGGAAGTAGACGTTCGGGAGCGGCGAAATCCGCCCCTCGAAACCGAGTTCTTCACAATTTCCGGCCCTTTTCTGGCCCTTCTGCCTAAAGTGAACATATGACGATCAGCCTTCTTGAACATCCGTTGGGCGCACAGCCCGGACAGCCCGGCGACCGCAGCGCCTTCCATTTCGAAACGATCACCCGCCTGCCATCCACGGCCAGCGGGCTTGGGCGAGACGGTGCCCGATACGGCCGCACCGGCATCATTCACACGCCCCACGGCGATATTCGCACGCCTGCCTTCGTGCCGGTGGGCACGCAAGCCGCGATGAAGGCCGTGTTGCCCGAGCAGATGAAGGATCTAGGCGCACAGTGCCTGCTGGCCAACGCCTTCCACCTGTTCGAGCGCCCGGGCGAGGACGTGCTGGACGCGGCCGGCGGCTTGGCGCGTTTCATGAACTGGGATGGGCCCACGTTCACCGATTCCGGCGGTTTCCAAGTGATGTCGCTGGGCGTCGGCTTCAAGAAGACGCTGGCGATGGACGTGACCGGCATGAAGTCGGACGACATCATCGCCAAGGGCAAGGAGCGCATGGCCTGGGTGGATGAGGACGGCGTGACGTTCAAGTCGCCTTTGAATGGTGACGCACATCGTTTCTCCGCTGAGATTTCGATGGGCATCCAGCACAAAATCGGCGCAGACATCATGTTCGCGTTCGACGAACTCACCACGCTGATGAACACCCGCTCCTACCAGGAGGACTCGGTGGAGCGCACCTTCCGCTGGGCCCGCCGATGCGTGGACGAGCACCAGCGGCTGACGGCTGATCGAGTCGGGAAGCCGTATCAGGCGTTGTATGGCGTGGTGCAGGGCGCGAATTACGAGGATCTGCGCCGACGTGCGGCCTCGCAGATCGCCTCTCTGGACTTCGACGGCGTGGGCATCGGCGGCGCGATCGAGAAGCGCATCATCGGCGACACCTGCGCATGGATCTGCGACGCGATGCCGGAAAACCGCCCACGCCACGTGCTGGGTATCGCCTCTGTGGACGACATTTTCGCTTGCGTGGAGAACGGCGGCGACACCTTCGACTGCGTGGCCCCCGCACGCTGCGCCCGAAACGGCGCGATTTACACGCGCGCCGGCCGGTACAACATCAAGCGTGCCCAGCACAAGTTCGATTTCGGGCCGCTGGAGGAAGGATGCGACTGCTACACGTGCCGTCACTACTCGCGCGCATACGTCGACCACCTGCTGCGCGCCCGCGAATTCAACGGGTTCACGTTGGCCACGATCCACAACGAGCATTTCTTCGTGAAGCTGCTAGACGACATCCGCGCCTCGATCGACGGCGGATACTTTGATGAGTTCCGCGACGAAGCGCTGGCCCACTTCTACGGCAACGGCGAGCGCCGGCCAGGGTTGTGAGTTTTTCTCCTTCGTTGCGGCTTGTGCTGCCACGAAGTGACTGAGGGGAGTGTCGCCATCGTCAAAGATCACGGCACCCGCAGGAGACCCACAAGCGATATATCCCTGCCTCCCATGCGACACGCCGAAGATTGCATGATTACCCAGCCGGGTGTAGGTTAGTCGATTGTCTGCGAGTGTGGCGGAATGGTAGACGCGCTGTCTTCAGGTGGCAGTGAGTGTATGCTCGTGGGGGTTCAACTCCCCCCACTCGCACCAGCAACTAAAGGGCTGGAATCGGAAGGTTCCAGCCCTTTTGCTTTGTCCGGGCAAGCGCCGTTTTTCAAGTTGCGATGGCCTTGAGGGGGGCTTAGGACTTGAGACTTATGGCCCAACTTTCGTGGCGGAAAATGTCCCGGTACCTGCATCAATCGTTTGACGTTCAAGCCAGGCCAGAATCCGCTGTCCCGGTTCGCGATTTCGGGCGATCTTTGCAAACCGGGACAATTTTTGTTGCCCCGGTATAAATGTCAATCGATTTATGCGAAAACCGGGACAACGTGCCAATTCCAGAATCGGCCTTATTCCGCCGATTCCGTCTGCCAGACGATATGAGTTGAGGAAACCGGAGTGTCCCGGTTCACGAAAACAAGCCGAAATCGCCGACCGGGACAGCGGATTCTGCCCCGGTCGACAGGTCAAACGATTGACATATGAACCGGGACAAATACAGATCAGAGAGAAGCCCATGAAGTAGATTTAACTTTCCTCAACTTTCCGTCCGCCATAAACTAGCATTACATAGCATCATGAACCGAGACGAAATCAACGAAGCATTTGGAGTCACCGACGACCAGCTCGACCGAATGGCCGAGCCGTACGAATCCGACAATTGGCAGGGCGGTGTCGGGAGCATCATTCGCAGCAATCCGAAATCAGGAACCAGCACAAGTCGGACCCCAGCAGACACGCATAATACGAGTTCACAGACTTAGCGATGCATTCCGCAACCGTACCACCGAATACCACACCACGGAAGAACTGTAAGCATTACGAAATCAACCTTGATTATTGCGCGGGCCTATACTAGGTTACGGCAGCGTAAGTTAGTGGCCGGGAGAGCGTCGCCGGCCATAGCGAGGTGATCGGTATGAGCGTTTCCATCAACACGCCATCTGGACGAACCATGGCTTCCGCCGCAACAGTTGTGTCTTCCACAACCGCGAGTCAAAATCCAGCGCAAGCACCAGCCCCACCGCACTGGATCGCGCATCAGCTCAGTACAGGGGCCGCGCAATCGCGCTATCGCCAAGCCAAGGCGCGTTGAAGGCGATCAAGCGCCAGATCGTCCCCGTTGATGCATTCGGCAATCGCAAGCCGCGACTGCGCGGATGGCTGCACGTCGTGCTGTGCGGCATCGATTATTCGAACATCTTCCTCATCATCGCCGGCGCGGTATGCTTTGCGCTACGCAAGCCGAACCCCGTCCCCGGCTGGTTCGAGTTTCACGAGGTGTTTCACTTGGGCACGGTCATCGGATACGCCTGCCACGTCGTGGCGATTTATCTGATTGCCTGCGCGCTGTAGGTTCGCTCGCCCAGCACCGAGGCGGGCCTTCATACGTTACGAGATAGGTCCTTGACCAGCCAGCCGTGACGACCGCCTTCATAGACCTCGTCAGTGAGCCGGTAGCCGCGCTGTTCGTAGAACTTGTAGTGGTCGTTTTCCGAGTGCACGGCAGCCATGGTTCCGCCGGCTTGCGCGATGCGGCGTTCGGCGTCGGACAGCAGCCGCGAGCCGATGTGCCTGCCTTGCGCTTCGGTCAGCACCGCGAGCCGCGCGATGACGTATCGCCCGGGCTGGTCGGGATGGTCGGGGTCCGCATAGAACCGGCAAGTCGCCACGGGGCGATTCTGGTCGGGCTGGCCGGACTGAATAGACGAGGCCGATTGCGCGGACAGGCCGGGGCGATTGGGCGCATCGTTCGAATCGAACGCCAGCAGATGCACGGACACGGCATCCCATTCATCGAATTCCGGCCGCCAGTCGCGTTCGCGGATGAACACCTGCTCGCGTATGGCGCGGGCCGCGTCGGGCAGCCGGTCGTATGCTTCGATTCGTATGGTCATGAGCGCCAGTGTAATGCGTCACGATAACCGACAGAGTGCGGCTTGATGGACGAGTTCTGGCCCAGGTTTGGCCTGTGCTCGATGAGCTCAGGCCGTACGCGCGATCTGCACGGCGGTGCCGGACGCGGTGACCATCAGCATACCGTTGTCGGCACCGAGCACTTCATAGTCGATGTCCACGCCGACCACGGCGTGCGCGCCCATCGCCTCCGCGCGCTGCTGCATCTCGGCGATGGCCTCGTTGCGGGCGCGCATCAGCTCCTCCTCATAGCCCTGGCTGCGGCCGCCGAACATGTTGCGCAGGCCCGCGCCAAGATCCTTGAACATGTTCACACCGGATACCACTTCGCCGAAGACGATGCCCTGGTAGTTGGTGATGGGGCAGATTCTAGTGGTGGTTGCAACACCTGAGGTTTGAGCGGCTTTCCATGG
>ERZ826146.1887-NODE-1887-length-17589-cov-9.988308_pt1 | contig 17589 bp, 17 predicted proteins | sample MGYA00519857_ERZ826146 | MGnify/ENA primary metagenome ERZ826146 (study PRJEB31778, sample SAMEA3449222) | human gut metagenome | biome: human gut; feature: human-associated habitat; material: faeces | place: United Kingdom | collected 2010/2012 ...
GCTTCTCCTATTATATCACAGGCTTTCTCATTCTGCTGGGCGTGCTGCTGGGGCGCTTTATCTGCGGCTTCCTCTGTCCCTTCGGCTGGTTTCAGGAGCTGCTGCATAAGATCCCGACAAAGAAGCTCTCCACAAAGAAGCTCAAGCCCCTGACATACCTCAAGTACGCCGTCCTGCTGGTGATGGTTTTCCTGCTGCCGGCGTTCCTTGTGAACGACGTGGGCATGGGAGACCCGTTCTTCTGCAAATACCTCTGCCCCCAAGGCGTGCTGGAGGGAGCCATCCCGCTGTCCCTTGCCAATTCCGGCATCCGGGCGGCGCTGGGCAAGCTATTTACATGGAAGTTCAGCATCCTGCTGTCGGTGATCGTGCTGAGCGTACTGTTCTACCGGCCGTTTTGCAAGTGGCTTTGCCCGCTTGGCGCGTTCTATGCGCTGTTCAACCGGGTGTCCCTCTTCCAGATGAAGGTGGACAAGAGTAAGTGCGTCTCCTGTGGGAAATGCGCCAGAGCCTGCAAGATGGACGTGGATGTGACGAAAACGCCCAACCATACCGAGTGCATCCGCTGCGGGATGTGTATCCGTGCCTGTCCGACGAACGCCGTGTGCTTCCGCTACGGCTTCGGCGATGGAAAAGAGAAAGAAAACGCAGCGACGCTGCGAGAAAACAACAAAGCTTAAGGAGAAACGAATATGAACGCAAAGAAGATACTGGCTCTGCTGCTGGGCGCGATGATGCTGCTGGCCCTTGCAGCCTGCGGCGCAAAGGACAACGACAAGCAGGCGGATATGAGCGGAGACGGCTCCGCCATGACCGGCGAGCCGAAAACCGCCGAGGAGGCGCTCGCCCTGCACAAGGAGCTGCTGGAGCGGGAGAACGCGATCCTGTCGGAAAAGACCGAGCTGTGGGAAAAGGTCTTTATGGAGGCTGACAAGGGCATGGCCATGATCGAGGACGGGAAAAACTACGGCGACTTCCTGCTGGATACCGTCGAGGCCGCGAAAGAGCAGTTCACCGACAAGGAGTATGAGTGGCTGAAGGAGTCGGCCACGGAGATCAGCAATATTGAAAACAAGCTGACCGAGTTGGAAGAGAAGTATCCCGAGATCATGCAGAAATCCATGGACGGCGATATGAGTATGCCCGCGGGCAGCGACACGAGCACCCCTCCCGACGACGGCAGCATGCAGAAGTTCCCCGCCTTTGAAGGGAAAGACCTGGATGGCAACACGGTGAAGAGCGACGAGCTGTTCTCCGGCAACGCCGTCACTGTAGTGAATTTCTGGTTCACCACCTGCAATCCCTGCGTGGGAGAGCTTGCCGAGCTGGACGCGCTGAATAAGGAACTTGCGGAGAAGGGCGGCTCCCTCATCGGCGTCAACACCTTCACGCTGGACGGCGACGAGGCAGCGATTTCCGAGGCGAAGGACGTGCTGGCCAAGAAGGGCGCCACCTATCAGAATGTGTATTTTGACTCAGATGGTGAGGCGGGAAAGTTTACTACCAACATCTTTGCTTATCCCACCACCTATGTGGTTGACCGCAACGGCAATATCGTGGGTGAACCCATTGTAGGAGCCATCACGGAAAAGAAGCAGGCGGAGACGCTGCAAAAGCTCATCGAGCAGGCGCTCGCCGCCGATGTGGGCTGACCCGGGATTTAAAAAGTGCCTATGATGAAGAAAAAGCGTTGTAAGCCGGCAGATATTCTGCGCGCCATTTCGCTACCTCTGGTAGGCACTGCCGGAGCATGGCTGTACCGCCGCTATGCAGGCTGCGCCGCCGATACCTGCGCCATCACCTCGGGTCCGTGGCTCTTTGCAGGCATTGGATGCATCCTTGGATCGCTGCTGTATACTGTCCTGCGGCCCGACCGCAGCGAAGAACAGGACAAGGAAGGGGCGGAGTGAGTCCTGATTCCCCTGAAAGGAGGAAACGCGATGTATCGAAGCGTATTGGCACTGCTTTTCACCGCAGTGCTGCTGCTCAGCGGCTGCGCCGCCGGGCAGCAGACTGTGCCGAAGGAAAAGAGCGGACAGGAAACAAACATGGACGGAGCGGCTTTTGACCGGTCCGACGAGGAGATCACCTATATGGACACCACAGAAAATGTCATCTATCTGGCGGGCGGCTGCTTCTGGGGCATGGAACAGCTGATGCAGTCCATCCCCGGCGTTATCGACGCCGAGAGCGGCTACGCCAACGGAACCTGCCAGGCGGACGCCGATTACAAGACCGTCTGCAAGGGAGAGACCGGCTTTCGGGAGACCGTGCGGGTGGAGTACGACCCCGAGCAGGTGAGTCTTGACGCGCTGCTGCTGGCCTACTTCTACGTCATCGACCCCACGGTACAAAACCGGCAGGGCAACGACCGGGGCAGCCAGTACCAGACCGGTGTCTATTACACCAACGAAAGCGCGAGAGAAACAGTGAAGCGCATCGCGGAGATCGAGCGCGGCCGTAGTGAGAAATTCTTTGTGGAGATCGGCCCGCTCAAGAACTACTATCCCGCCGAGGAATACCACCAGAACTACCTCGAAAAGAACCCGAACGGCTACTGCCATATTCCGCGCGCGGAGATGGAGCTTTTCTCCCGGCTGCGCATCGACCCGGGCGACTATCAGAAGCCCGCGGCGGAGTCCATCCGGGACAAGCTGACGGCGGAGCAGTACCGCGTCACGCAGGAGAGCGGCACGGAGCGCGCCTTCACGGGCGAGTTCTGGGACAAGTTTGAAAAGGGCATCTATGTGGATGTCGTCACCGGCGAGCCGCTCTTTTCCTCCACGGATAAGTACGAGAGCGGCTGCGGCTGGCCGGCTTTCACAAAGCCCATTGAAGAGCCTGCTGTGGTGGAACTGGAGGACCTGAGCCACGGAATGCGCCGCACGGAGGTCAGAAGCCGCGCCGGAGATTCTCACCTTGGTCATGTGTTCACCGGCGATCCAGAGTCCCCCAACGGCGTGCGCTACTGCATCAACAGCGCGGCCTTGCGCTTCGTCCCCTATGAAAAAATGGAGGCCGAGGGCTACGGATACCTGCTGTACCTGTTTGAAAAATAGGACGCAAGCGGTCGGCAGTTCTCATGCAAGGAACTATCAGCACATCACAGCATATCGGACTGCCCGGTGGCAGTCCGATATGCTGTGAATGGAATTTTCTGGCACTCTCAATGAGCCGATTTCAAAACGGAGAAGCACATGTATCTTTTTCAAATAAGCAACTACGATGACCCCGCCGTGGACAGAGAAACCGCAGAACTGCTGCACCGGCATTTGGAAGCTGAGAGTCGGCGGCACTGCCCCGCTATGTGGAATGCGATAGACCGCATCAGAACTCACGCCGCGAAAGGCCCGGCGCGCGAAAGGCGGACGGTGCGCTGCCGCATTTATGGCGTGTTCCTGCTGGCGTTGGGCCTTTTGACGCTGATTCTCGGCTTGATGCCGCCAAGAACCACCGATGTGATCATTGTGGGCGGAGCCGTGATTATTGCAGGCCTGCTGGAGTTTGCCCTTGCTCGCGGAAGAACGCCGCCGCGCATACCGGCATCCTGCAAAAAGGAGGCGCGGAAAGCGCTGAGCTGCGGCGGGCCGTTGATTGGGAAAAGCTCAAAACCGCCATCCGCTTCGAGGATGCTGGCATAACGATCTGCGCGGAGGAGAACGAAGAACATCTCTCTTAAGGAACTAATTCAAACTTATTGCTGTTAGCCGATGGATTCAGTTGTGCCAAAGCATTGCAGGGCTGGAAGTATTCAGCTTCGGCTTCGGCAAAAGATATGTAAAACAGAGGAGCGCCCGTATCAGCATTTATGCTGGCACGGGCGCAAATCATTTAAGGCATGCTTTACACTCCCGTTGTCGAAAGCAAAACACCTCTTCAGGCTGTCTCGGGTGTCTGTTTCCCGCTCTTTGCATATTGCGCGCGTGAGCGGCCACAGATGCGCTGCTCAGCGGCCGGATTGCGCTCTTCTGACGCTTTTCTGTTTCTATCGCATTTCCGTATCCCCTCTCGTGTATAGTTGAGGCAATTCTGTGGCATACTATTAATTTTACCTTTTTGGCATCTTCTGATTCAGGCTTATTATTTTATCGTCAGCTTTGTCGGCGGCACCCTTCCCGGAATCGTATCGACGTCGCAGAAGGAATGGGCCTCCCTGGTCGCCGAGGCGGAAGCTCCCGCCTCTGTTCTGGACTTCGCAGATGCGTCTATCTGCGTTCAGTTCTACTCGAAATCGACCGGTCACTTTGAGCACAGCTACGTGCAGCCCATCTACTTAGAGCGCCTTGAACTCGATGCCGAGGAAGAAGCGGAGCTTCGCAAGGCTTATAGCCAGGAGCGTTGTAAGCGTCAAGTGTAGCGGCGGATTGAAGGTTACCCGCGAAAATGAGAGAATATAATGAAAGAAAGCCATGCGTAAAACTGACGCAAGTAAAACCGAGAGATTCGTCAGTTATAAAACAGGAGACAAAAAAGCTGCTCTTCGGTGGGATACAGCATGCCACATACCACATCTCAGCCAAAATGTCTCGCAACAGGGGATACGAGATTGCAGCGGAAACAGGAAAAAAGGAGCTGGCATCCAGCTCCTTTTCACTATGTGTTTTTCAGATGCAGAATGCGGCATAAAGAGGCACGATTTTCTTATTGCCATCACAGCCAAAGTTTTTGGCAGAGAGCTTGATAGCATAGGCCGGCTTGTAGGTATCCATGTAGACCTTTAAGCTCTTTGCCTTGGTATTATCGGCGGATTTAACCTCAACGGGAATGAGCTGCCCATCGCGCTGGATGACGAAGTCTATCTCAGCCCCGCGCTCCGACTCCCAGTAGTAGGTACGGTAGCCGTTGATGGAGAGCTGCATGTTGACATAGTTCTCAGCCATGCCACCCTTGAAGTCGTCGAGCTCGTCGACCATATAGAGGACATCATTGGCGGCTAAATCCTTCTTGGCGCACAGAAGGCCAAGGTCAGACACGTAGATTTTGAACGCATCTATATCGCGGTAGTTTTCGAGCGGCTTTTTGACCTGCTCGACCTTGTAGACCTGAGAGACGATACCAGACAGGCACAGCCACTCAATCGCTTTCTCGAACTCGGAAGCACGCCCGCCTTTCTTAATCAGTTTGTACTGGAAACGCGTGTTCTTCTTCGAGAGCTGAACAGTGATGTTGTCGTAGGCAAGCCTGGTTTTCTTGATTTCGTTCAGGTTGTTGTACTTGCTCATGTCGTTGAGGTAACTCGCAAGAATCGTATCCTGCGTATGACGGACAAGGATATAGTCCCTGGTCTCCACGAACTGCATCACACACTCCGGCATGCCGCCGACCACGAGATACTGGCGATAGAGCTGCATCGCTGCATCGTGCAGTGCAGACGGCAGCGGCGCATTGGTATTGAAGCTCTCTTTTATCTGCGCGACTAAGTCATCCTCTCCGAGCGCCAGCATGAACTCCTCCATGTCCATAGGGTAGAGCGTCTTCATGTCGACTTTGCCGACGGGGAAGGAGAACTTCGCCCTGTTGACCGCGACACCCAGCAGGCTGCCTGCAACGATGATGTGATACTCTGGCGCGTCCTCACAGAAGTATTTGAGAGAGGTCAGAGCTCTTTCGCAGAGCTGCACCTCATCGAAGACTATCAGGGTCTTCTCCTTGACGATGGTCTGACCTGCGATGTGGGACAAAATTGGAATCAGATAATCGGGGCTGATGTCTTCCTCAAAAGTCTCGTTCAGCTTGGGATTGGTCTCAAAATTGAAATAGGCGACGTTTTCGTAGTGTGTGCGCCCGAACTCCAAGATGGAGTACGTCTTACCGACCTGTCTTGCACCCTGCAAAATAAGGGGCTTGCGGTGCTCGTCCTCTTTCCACACTTCCAGGAAGCTAATGATTTTTCTATACATAATGCAACCTCCTTAAAGGTTCTGAGCGTAGTTTAACAGATATTCGCGCAAAAATCAATCGAATTTAATTGAAATATCGCATCAAATAACGCGAAAGACTTATTGGAAATTACATAATTCGACACGAATGCTTTGGGCGGTCCGTGCGGAGAAACTAAATATCATATCACTGCCTGATAGAAAATCGGCATCGTCGGGGATACGAAACTGCGACAGGAGAAAACGGCTCTTCTGGTGCGTGCCCGACGCATAACACATCTCCTTCCAAAAGTCACAAGAGAGGGGATACGAAACTGAGCAACGCAAAAATCGGAAGCAAAATCGTCAAAGAGAACCCCAAAAGTATATCACAGGGTATCCGGAAAGGCGCTGCGCGGGGGATACCAGCTTGCAGCAGACAAAGGAAAAGAGCGACATCCATTTCTGGATGTCGCTCTGCCTATTACTGACGGGGCACTGGTATCTGCCTGCGGGTCTCTGCACAGTCTCACAAATAGAGGTTAGCCCGCTATGCTCCTGCACATACTCTTTGATCTGCGGATACGTTGCGCCTTTTTGGAATCCGGACATATCCATATTCTCCAATGAGAACTCCACACGCACCTTTTTCGAGTCGATTTCTCCCTTGGAAAGAAGGACAACCGTCTCAGAGAAGCTGGTCAGGTCATCTCCCGTGGGATTAGGCGCAATATAGTCAAAGCCAATATCCGTGACGAATAGAGTGGTGATCTGGAAAATCATGTCCTCTTGCGCACATGAAGAAAGGAGGATTTCAAATTGGAAAGCAAAAGCTTGATGCAGCAGTACGCCGAAAGGAAACTGACTGAAACCATGTCTTTTATCGCGGAAAAACGCAGGGACAGACTCTCTGCCGCGAGAGTAACGTGGAACAAGTTGGCAAAAGATAAGCCTCTGACGGCGGCTGTGGCAACACAAGTGCTCATGGCGAATCAAGACTGCGTCGCGTTCCTGCCAAAAGAAAAGCTGAGCGAAGAAATCTGCGAAGCTGTTCTGGAGATGTCGCCACTATCCATCTCTTTTATCCCAGAAGAGATGAGAACCGAGCAGATGAGCTACACAGCTCTCAACGCCTACAAAAAGTATGCGAAGACGGATAGGACAAGTGGAGTTTGGCAAATCGTCGAAATCCTGTCTGCCGGTGTGCAGACCGAGAATATCTGCTTGCTTGCGGCAAAGCAGACTCGGATTTTTGGCGTACAAATGGCACTTGCCTGTGGCCTTCTCGGTGTTTGCAAATATAGAACAGACACCGGCTCCCTTGCTGTGCCGCTATGAAATTTCTCCTTGCGCTTACTGTAACAGTAGGAGGCTGAAGACGAGCGTGAAGAGCGCGACCGTTTCGATGATGCCGATGACGATGAAGAAATTCGCCGTGCCCTTGCCGGTCTCGCCGAGCGCGTCGGCGCTCGCCGCGGCGACCTTGCCCTGGAAGAACGCGGACAGGCCGATGGCGAGACCCGCGAAGATGCCCGTAAACATGGCGAGCGCGGGATCGGCGCCGGAGGCCACGGCGCTGCGGATGAAGTTCATCAGCAGGAAGCCGTAGATGGTCTGCGTCAGGGGCGCGCCGGAGAAGGCGACCATGATGAAGGGAGCGGGCTTACCGTTCGCGTAGCACTTCTTCCACGCGCCGACGCTCGCCTGCGCCGCGAAGCCCGCGCCGAACGCGCTGCCCATGGCGGACAGGCCCAGCGCACACGCCATACCAATAAATTCAATGCTCATAATACGTTTCTCCTCTTTTTGATTATTTTCTGATCTTATCCAGTTTTTTGAACGGTGCGTAGGCGGTGCCGGTCCACTCCATGCCAAGCTGACCGGAGAATTCCAGCAGATTCAATCGCACGCCATGGACCACCACGGACAGCAGGCCCATCACGATGTTCAGCCCGTGACCGACGAGCATGATGAGGATGCCGACGACGACCAGCGGCCCCTTGAAGCCGAGCGCCATGTTGTTAAAGCTCTGCGCGATAGCGAGCGACGCCATGCCGACGGCAAACAGTCGGATGTAGCTCATGATGTTGCCGAAGGCGCTGATGGTGTTGAGGAACACTGTGAAGGCGTTGCCAAGGCCCGCCTTGAGACCCTGCGCGAAGGTCTTGTCCGGCGACATACCGCCGAAGCACACGACCAGCACGAAGCCGAGAAGGACCACCGCGGCAATGGGCGTGAGGTTCACCTGCTCGCCGATGACGAGGTAGAGCACCACGAAGTACAGCGCGCAGATCGCGCACAGCCAGCCGAGGTCGGCGACCCAGCTGAGGTCCTTCTCTTGCGTCTTGCGGCGGATGTTCATCACACACGCCAGCGAGAGCTGGACGGTGCCGAGGATGAAGCAGAATTTCATGACGCTGTTTTGCTGCTGCGTGGTGGTGACGTTGAAATACTCGGGGTAGTTCGCAAAGGTCGGAACGACCAGCGAGCGGAGCAGTGGCACGTCCATCGCGCTCTCAAGCCCGAACCAGGTGCCGGTCATCGCGCCCCAGACGATGGTGGCGATGGAGAGCACCCACAAAAGCTGCACGGCATCGGAGGGCTTCTTGCTCTTCACCGTCAGGGCCGCGGCGGTCAGCAGGAACAGGCAGCCGTAGCCTGCGTCGCCGATGATCATGGCGAAAAAGAGCGTGAAGAAGCCGAGGAACCAGAACGAAATATCGTACTCGCGGTAGCCCGGCACGGTGCCGAGAATGTCGAACACCGGCGCGATGAGCCGCGTGACCCTGGTGTACTTGATCTTGGTCGGCACCTTGTCGTCATCCGCCGCCGGATCGTCCATCGCCCACGCCCAATGCTCCTTCGCGGCGGCGGCCTTGAAGCGCTCCGCCTCGTCGACGGGGAGGTAGCCGGTCAGCCACACGAGTCCGTCCCCGCTCTCCGAGGTATTGCGCACGGAGGAGTAGTCCGCGTCGTTCTGCGTTTTGAGCAGCTGCTCGCGGAAGCTGGGTAGGTGCTTCGCGGCGGCCTTGAGCTGCGCGCCGCACTCAGAAAGACCGTGCTCACAGTCGGCGATCTCCTGCCGGTATTCGTCAAGGCTCTTTTCCGGCGGGATGAACTCGCCGGCGGCGCAGGAGGCGGGCAGCGCACCGAGGATGGCGACGGCCTGCTGCTTCCCGACCGGCGCGAGCCGGAGGAAGCGCACCTCCTCGTCCGCTTCGAGCGAAGCGAGGAGCTTTTTGTCCACGCGGCAGAAGTGCAGCTCGAAGCCCTGCACCTTCAATTCCTTGATCTCGGCGGGGGAGAAGCTGCCCCAGCCGGCGAGCGTGTCGCACGCGCTGACCGCGGCGGCGCGCTCGGCTTCCAATGCCTTTTTGCGCTCCAGACATGCGTTGAGCTCGTCGAAGAGCACTTTAAATTGATCGTCGTCGAGCGTTTCCGCTTCGACCTCGCTCATCCCCTGCTCCTCGAGCACGGTGATGAGCCGCGAGAGGGCGGCGAAGCGCTCCAGATAGGTCTGGTCGGCGTCCACCTTTTCCGCGAAATGGACGATGCCGAGCGCACGCAGCGCGTCGAGCAGCTCCGTTTTCTGCGTTTGCGCGGCGACGATGTGAACGACCTTCATTTTCTCGATCATCGCGCCGCCTCCTGTAGCTTTTTCTTGGCGATCTTGCCGCGCACGACCGCGGAGGTCTGCTGGTCGCCGAGGTAAATGCCGATGACGCGGATGTTTTCCCTCGCCTCGGGGATCTTGACCTTTTCAAACAGGTTCACGCGCTGCGCGGTGGAGCGCAGCTCCCGCTCGAGCAGCTCGACCTGCGTGCGCAGCGTCTTGACCAGCGCGTCCAGCCGCGCGATCTCGCGCAGCGTGACCACGGCGGTGTCCACCCAGAGCGGATAGTCCGCGACGTCGTAGGAGATCTCCTCGAAGGTCAGCTCCTCAAAGACCGGCACGATCACGCCGGCGATGTTGTGGTCGCGGCAGACGACGTCCTTCGGACGGATGAGCGAATCGAGCCGCATCCCATCGGGGAAGCTGCCGTTTTCGGCGAACACCGCGATCCAGCCGTCCAGACCGTCGACGATCTTCAGCCGCTCGGCTTCGACCTTCTCAAGCTGCGCCGTCACCTGCATCACGACCGACTGGAGCTGCTGCTTTTTCAGCTGCAGCGTCGGCAGATAGCGTTGAAACTGCTTGAGCCGGTCCTTCTGGACCTTCAGTTCATTTTTTGTTAGTTTGACAGCCATACGCGCTCCCTCAGTTCAAGGCGTCCTTTTTCGGCCATCTTTCCTGCAGAAGACTGCTCTTCAGACCCGTTTCGTTCGGCTCGAAGCACTCGGCGAGGATCCCCCAGCCAAGGTCCAGCGCCTCCTCCAGAGGGATGTTCACGCTCAGGTCCATCAGCTTCGTTTCAAAGAGGTGGCCGTACTTGAGCAGCTTCTCGTCCCATTCGGACATCATGAAGCCCATGGACTTCTTCTCAAGGCTTTCCTTGTAGGCGCTGTAGAGACGGATCATGCCGTCCATCAGGGCGCGGTGGTCGCTGCGCGTCGTGCCGTTGACGTTCTGCTTGAGACGCGAGAGCGAGCCGAACGGCTCGATGTGGCCGTTTTTGAGGTAATACTGGCCCTCGGTGATATAGCCCGTGTTGTCCGGCACGGGGTGGGTGACGTCGTCGCCGGGCATCGTGGTGACGCCGAGGATGGTGATGGAGCCCGCGCCCTCGAAGTCGACCGCCTTCTCATAGCGCGAGGCAAGGCAGCTGTATAGGTCGCCGGGGTAGCCGCGGTTGGACGGCACCTGCTCCATCGTGATCGCCATTTCCTTCTGCGCGTCGGCGAAGTTGGTCATGTCGGTCAGCAGCACGAGCACACGCTTGCCGGCAAGGGCGAACTGCTCCGCCACGGCGAGCGACAGGTCGGGCACGAGCGTACATTCCACCGTCGGGTCGGACGCCGTGTGGACGAACATGACCGTGCGGCCCATCGCGCCGCTCTTTTCGAGCGTGTCGCGGAAGAAAAGATAGTCGTCGTATTTCAGGCCCATGCCGCCGAGGACGATGACGTCGACCTCCGCCTGCATGGCGATGCGGGCGAGCAGCTGGTTGTAGGGCTCGCCGGAGACGGAGAAGATGGGCAGCTTCTGGCTCTCGACGAGGGTGTTGAACACGTCGATCATCGGGATGCCGGTGCGGATCATGCGCTTGGGCACGATGCGCTTGGCGGGGTTGACGGAGGGCCCGCCGATGGGGATCATATTTTCGGTCAGCGCGGGGCCGTTGTCGCGCGGCACGCCCGCGCCGTCGAACACGCGCCCGAGCAGGTCGTCGGAAAACGAGACCATCATGGGCCGCCCGAGGAAGCGCACAGTGTCGGTCGTGCTGACGCCCTGCGTGCCGGCAAAGACCTGCAGGGAGACGAGGTCGCCGCTGAGCTTGATGACGCTCGCGTAGCTCTCGCCGACGAGGGCAAGGTCGCCGCTGCGCACGCCCGAGGCGCGCACGGTCACGACGTTGCCGACGATGGATTCGATCTTGGTATAAACCTTCTGCATTCTGAAACCCTCCTTAACCCGTTACCTTGCTCCGGTAGAGGTCCGTGAGCTTCGTTTCCTGCGCCGCAAATTCCGGCGTACCGTAGACCGTGCCGTGCCAGTCGAGGAATTCCTGACGCACCTGATTGAAGAAGGCGCGGATCTCCTTTTTGTCGCTGAGCGCGTAATCGCGCGTGAGCACATCGTAGAGCACGTTGAACTCATGTGCCTGACGCTCCGGCTCGCAGGCTGCATCGATGGGATCGAAGGAGTTCTGCTGCAGATACACGGCATCGAGCAGCTCGCCCTTCTGGTAGAGGATGTAGTCCTCGGCTGAGGTGCCCTCTTCGCCGATGACCTTCATCATCTGATTGATCTCGCTGCTGCGGCGGAGGATGCCGCGGGCCTCATCCACACGCGCCATGTCCACCACGCCCTGATACTTTGACCACGAGTCGATGGGGTGGATGGAGGGATACTTGCGCGCGTCGGAGCGCTCGCGGGAGAGGCCGTGGAACGCGCCGACGACCTTGAGCGTCGCCTGCGTGACCGGCTCTTCAAAGTTGCCGCCCGCGGGGGAGACCGTGCCGCCGATGGTGACGGAGGCGATTTTGCCGTTTCTCAGCCGGACCTTGCCCGCACGCTCATAGAACGCGGCGATGACGGATTCGAGGTAGGCAGGGAAGGCTTCCTCGCCGGGGATCTCCTCCAGTCGGCCGCTCATCTCGCGCATGGCCTGCGCCCAGCGGCTCGTGGAGTCCGCCAGCAGCAGGACGTTGAGTCCCATCTGGCGGTAATATTCGGCCATCGTCACTGCCGTGTACACGGACGCTTCACGCGCCGCGACCGGCATGGACGAGGTGTTGCAGATGATGATGGTACGCTCCATCAGCGAGCGGCCCGTGCGCGGGTCGGTCAACTCGGGAAATTCCTTGAGGACCTCTACGACCTCGCCGGCGCGCTCGCCGCAGGCGGCGACGATGACGATGTCGACGTCAGCGTTCTTCGCCTCCATGTGCTGCAGCACGGTCTTGCCCGCACCGAAGGGACCGGGCACGCAGAAGGTGCCGCCCTTGGCGACCGGCAGGAAGGTGTCGATGCAGCGGATCTTGGTCACCAGCGTCTCGTCGGGACGCAGACGCTCCTCATAGCAGCGGATGGGCTGCTTGACCGGCCAGGAAAAGACCATGCTCAGCGCCTTCTCCTCGCCCGCGCCGTTTTCCAGCACTGCAACGGTGGAGCGGACGTGATAGACGCCCTTTTCCTTCACGCTCTTTACGCGCCAGCCCTCGTCCTTGAGGTCGAAGGGCGCCATGATGAGGTGCGTGAACTGCCCCTCCGGTACGCTGCCGACAGCGTCGCCCGCGAGCACGGCGTCGCCGGGCTTGACGCAGGGGGTGAACTCCCATTCCTTATCGGGGATGGGGTCAAGGTATACGCCGCGCTCGAGGAAGAAGCCGCATTGCTCGGCAAGCTTCGGCAGAGGATTCTGCAAGCCGTCGTACACCTGCGTCAGAAGGCCGGGGCCGAGCTCGACGCTCAGCAGCTCGCCGGTCAGCTCGACCTCGTCGCCGACCTGAATGCCGTTGGTCATTTCATAGATCTGCATACTCACGGCGTCGCCGCTGATGCGGATGACCTCGCCCTTGAGACGGTCATTGCCGATCTTGACGAAGCCGACTTCGTTTTTTCGCACGGAGCCCGAGAACCTTGCCGAGACAAGGTTGCCGTTGACTCCGGTCACATAGCCTGTCACTTTCTCCATTTCGTTTCTCCCATTTTCTTATAGGCTGAATATCTGCTGACGGACCTGTCCGAGCAGGGTGTCGAAGGCGGCCTTGCCCTCGTCATGGCGGAAGATACGCTGCCGTTCGAGCAGCTGCAGCTTCAGCGCGTAGCCGTAGAGCGCGCAGTCGTCGAAGCTGTGCAGTCCCACCAGCTCATCCAGCCGGTCAAATTCCAGCGCGAGCAGCAGCCGCTCGCCCTCGAGCGGGTTCTTTGCGTTCACTGCCGCGGTGACGGTCTGCGTCACGGCGGCGTCGCGCTCGTTCGGCGCGGCACAGCTCTCGCCGCGCTTCACGCGCCGCTGATAGGTCAGCTCACCCTGCAGCACGCGGTAGAAGGCCGCCCACCGGCTCACGAAGCCGCCGTCCTCCGAGCGCACCGTCAGCTCCTCGAGCGAGCGGTAGACCCTGTCGCTCACCGCGCCCTGGCATTGGTCGAGAAACGCAGCGTAATCCAGCGGCGGGGCGTCGCCCGCGCGGAGCATCGGCAGGCTCGAGATCAAGTAGTAATAGGAAGCCAAGAGCGTCCCTCCTTAAATGCGCAGCTCGCGGAAGAAGGGGGCAAGCTGCTCCGCCAGCTCCTCGTCGGAGCAGTCGATGTAGCCCGAGCCGTCCTTGGCGCACAGGCGGAAGCCCGTGCGGACCTTTTTGGAGAGCCGCAGCTCCAGCCCCGCCTTGAGCTCGCCGGCGAGCTCGCTTTTGAGCGCGTCCGTGACGGAGGCGACCTCTGCGGCGTAGGCGGAGGCGTCCTCGCCCTGCAACGCGGCGGTGATGAGCGCGGCGAGCGCCTTGTCGTCGAGCGCCTTATGCGTATCCTGCGCGAGCAGCTTCGTCAGCTCCGCACCGATCTCCTGCCGGAAGGCAAGCACCGCGTCGCGCTTCGCCTGCTCTGCGCTGAGCTGAGCGCTGGCCTTGAACACGCCGATCTCCGCCTGCGCGTCCGCACGCAGCTTGTCCGCCTCGCTCCTCGCATCGGCGACGATCTTTTCCGCCTGCGCCTTGGCTTCGGCAAGGATCTGCGCGGCCTCGCGGTTCGCGCTCTCGATGCCGTCCTTTTTGATGGAGGATACCAGATCCTGAATTTGAAGCTCCATAAAATCCGCCTTTCTGTGTTTATGTGAGTAAAATTTCGTAATGAAACTAAAATATAGCGCACAATGCCGAAGAAATCAAGAAATCGCAAAAAAATTAAATGATTCATTTTTTCAATAGTGCCTAAAAACCGGGTAATGATGCGAAAAATATTATAACCGTCCGCGCGGGAGCCTAACCGCCGCCATGCTCTTCCCGTGTCGGTGTGCTATACTGGACCTGATATAAAAGAGAAAAGGAGAACGCTTCCCATGCCTGCCTTTGATCCGCTGACCTACCGCTATGCCTCACGGCGCAATGTCGTCTACGCCCAAAATGCCGTCGCCTGCACGTCTGTGCCGCTCGGCGCGCAGATCGGACTGGACGTGATGAAATCCGGCGGCAGCGCCGTGGACGCCGCCGTGGCGATGGCCGCGGCCATGCCGTTGCTCGAGCCGACCGGCAACGGCCTTGGCTCGAACTGCTTTGCGCTCGTTTGGATCGAGCGGGACAAACGGCTCTACGGCCTCAACGCCAGCGGTGTCGCGCCGATGGCGCTGAGCGCAGAGAAGGTTCGCGCGATGGGCTATACAGAGATGCCGAAGGCCGGATGGCTGCCGACGATGGTGCCCGGCGCACCCGCGGGCTGGGCGGAGCTGAACCGCCGCTTCGGCACGAAGTCGCTCGCTGAGCTGTTCGCGCCAGCCATTTCCTATGCCGAGGAGGGCTATCCCGTGCCAGTGAACGTCGCGCGCAGTGGGAGCGCGACAGCCGCCGCATTGCCAAGGCGATGGCGGAGAACGCCGTACCGCATGAATACTGGTGGAAGAGCTTTATAAAGCCGGACGGTACGCCCTACCGTGCGGGCGAGCTGTTCCGCTTTCCGGACTATGCCGCGACGCTGCGCTCTCTCGCCGCGACGGACTGCGAGAGCTATTACCGCGGTGCGCTGATGGAGCGGATCGTCGCGTTCTCCCGCGCGACCGGCGGGTACTTCTGCGAGGACGACTTCTGCAATTACCACCCCGAATGGGTCGAGCCCATCACGCAGGACTACCGCGCTATACGGTCTGTGAGATCCCGCCAAACGGCCACGGCATTACGGTGCTCATGGCGCTCGGCATCCTGAACGGCATGACCATGCCGGAAAAGCGCGAGAGCGCCGAGCACTATCACAAGGTGATGGAGGCCATCAAGCTGGCCTTTGCCGACACGAGGACCTACGTCGCCGACCCGCGCTATATGAAAACTAAGGTCAGCGAGCTGCTGGATCCCGCCTATCTCGCCGCCCGCCGCGCGCTCATCACCGACCGCGCGCTGGAGCCGAGGGCGAGCGACCCGCACTGCGGCGGCACCATCTATCTCTGCACCGCCGACCGCGAGGGCAACATGGTCTCGTTCATCCAGAGCAATTACACCACCTTCAGCGCGGGCGTCGCCGCGCCGGTTCGGGAAAATTCCGGTTTCAGTTTACCCGGCACATAGGCAGGGGTTCGCCTCCCCCGCATGCCTGCCAGCCTACTTCCTCCTAATAAGGTCATCTCAACGAAAATACGCAGGATGACAATTCCGTCCTATACGCACGACCAATCTACCATTCTCGGATGCACTTATGTCCCGTCATAACGCTGGGGAGCAGGTCATTCCGTATCAAAAGCTGTTCCCGTATCCGCTTTGCCGCCCCACGATCCGAAGCAACAGACTTTCACGCAGCTATTGATAGTAAAAGCATAATAGCTTTCAGTATATACGTCAAGTATTCGCATTGCAGCAATGTTCCACGCCAATTCCCTGCCGTGCAGAGTAAAAAGCTCCCGCCGAGGATGATTCTCAGCGGGAGCTTTATATTGGATTGTCGATTCGCCTTACTTACCCTGATAGGCACGGTACAGGAATGTGACAATCTGCGCTCTGGTGCAGGTATTCCCGGAGCCGAACAGGCCGCCGCCGATACCGCCGGTCACGCCGTTCTTCTCCGCCCATGCGACTGCATCAGCATAATAGGCATTCGCTGCCACATCACTGAACGCGCTGCCGCCACTGATTGCGGGGCTGCCGGAGGCTCGATAGAGGAATGCGACCGCCTGCTCACGGGTACAGGTGGCATCAGGACTGAATTTGCCATCGCCCGTTCCTGTGGTGATACCGCTCTCCACCGCCCACGCAACTGCCTTAGCATAATAGCTGTCCGCAGAAACATCAGAGAAGCTGCTCATGCTCTTGGGTTCGGGAGAACCGGCAGCACGCCACAGGAAGGTGATGATCTGTGCGCGGGTGCAGGGCTGGTTCGGTCCAAAGAGGCCGTTGCCAATACCGCCGGTGATGCCCTTTTCCTGTGCCCACTTCACAGCCTCATAGTAATAGGCGCTGGTGGACACATCGCTGAACGGGCTTATCTCAACTTCCTTGACAAAGGTAGCATTAACCTCGACCTTGCTGGCGGGCATGGTAAAGGTATATTTGCCGTTGCCCTTATCGGTCAGTTTCAGTTCCTTACCATTCTTGTCGGTCACGGTAAGGTCATCCAACTGATAGCCGCTGTCAGGCTTAGCAGTGATGGTCACAGTGCTGCCCTTGGACGCACTCTTGGGGTTGACAGTCACGGTGCCGTTCTCCGTTTTGTTAGGGATGGTCACGGAATAGCTGGGAGAACTGCTGCCGCCGGAGCTTCTCCGAACCAGATCGTTGATCGCTTTCTCAATGGCCTGCGCCATAGCGTCTACTTCGTCTTGCTCGGTAATGTTCTTGCCACGGACGACAGCGTTGACAGCGTCTTCCACAGCAGAGAAATTCTTGTAGTTGTCTTTGTTCAGTGCATTTGCCTTGGCAATGGCTGCGTCAACCTTAGTGTAGTCGGCAGGTAAATAAGTCATTGCAATGGTCTGCGTATGAGTTGCTGTATCAGCTGTAATTGTAATATCGGAACGGAAAACCTCACAATTATCGGCGCTGACCTCGACCGCATAAGTACCCGCTTCCAAATCGGCAGGGTTTGCTACTGCCTGACCGTTCACCTTAATGACTACATTCGTCAACTCGGCAGGTGTTACAACAAAAGAAACTGCATATTTCGGTGCAGGCAAAAGGGGCGTTCCATTAGAATTAAATCGGTAATTGCCACCAGCAGCAGTGATTTCATTAAAGAAATCTTCCGTTTTCATAAAGTCAAGGGTCTTTTCTGTTCCAGCATCCTGATACTTAAAGCAAGCCGGGACATTTTCAGTTTCCAGAAAATAATTGTTTTCAAAAACAGGTGTATCAGAAGAAACACCGCCTGCAATACCGCCCAAACGCTTATAAGGTGTAGTGGCAGTATATTGAGATAAATCCATTTCACCAGCGA
>ERZ826146.1892-NODE-1892-length-17543-cov-2.616022_pt1 | contig 17543 bp, 12 predicted proteins | sample MGYA00519857_ERZ826146 | MGnify/ENA primary metagenome ERZ826146 (study PRJEB31778, sample SAMEA3449222) | human gut metagenome | biome: human gut; feature: human-associated habitat; material: faeces | place: United Kingdom | collected 2010/2012 ...
GCCCTTTGGAAACCTTCGGGCAAAAATACTTAGTTTCACTCTTGAAATATCGGTGTTGTTAGCTTGACAGCTCCCCTTGAAACGCCTTGCCTTATGCTTTTACGCCTTGCCGTTGCAGCCCATGACGTTCACGATCTTATGGCGAACCATGTCGCGAAGCGCGATGCGCGCGGGCTTGAGATACTGGCGCGGGTCGAACTGATCGGGATGCTCCGCGAACTGCTTGCGGATCACGCCGGTCATCGCCAGACGCAGATCGGAATCCACGTTGATCTTGCAGACGGCCATGGACGCGGCCTGACGCAGCATCTCCTCCGGCACGCCCTGCGCGCCCGGAATGTTGCCGCCGTACTGGTTAATCATCTGCACATACTCCGGCATGACAGAGGACGCGCCGTGGAGCACGATCGGGAAGCCCGGCAGCTTCTCGGAGACCTTCTCCAGAATGTCAAAGCGCAGGTGTGGCTCGTGCCGATGGCGATGGCCAGCGAATCCACGCCGGTCGCCTTCACGAATTCCTCCACCTCGTCGGGATCCGTGTAGAGCGCGTCGTCGTCGCCAACCTTCACGTCGTCCTCAACGCCGGCCAGACGGCCCAGCTCGCCCTCGACCACAACGCCGTGATCGTGCGCGTACTCAACCACCTGACGGGTCAGCTTGATGTTCTCTTCCAGCGCCAGATGAGAGCCGTCGATCATAACGGAGGTGAAGCCGCCGTCGATGCAGGCCTTGCAGGTCTCAAAATCCGGGCCGTGGTCCAGATGCAGCACGATCGGCAGATCCACGCCGCTCTCCTGCGCGTCCAGCAGCGCCGCCTCGACCAGCTTCACAAGATACACGTGCTTGGCATACGCGCGCGCGCCCTTGGAGACCTGAAGAATGACCGGCGCCTTCTCCATCGTGGCCGCCTCGGTGATGCCCTGAATGATTTCCATGTTGTTGACGTTGAACGCGCCGATGGCATAGTGGCCTTCATACGCCTTCTTAAACATCTCGGTAGAGGTGACAAGACCCATTGAGAATCACTCCTTCTATCATGCTGCCGCGTTTCGTTCGCGGCCTTTCGGATATCTTCCTTTGTTAGTATATCAACATTTTTGCGTTTTGAACAGCCCTTCAAACTGACTTTGTGCACTTTTTTCATGTTTCCGGTGGGATTTCATGCCGGTTTTCGTCTGTTTTTCTCTGAACGTCTGATGTTTTCATTGACGTTCTCTCCCGTCCCCTGTTATACTATATCGGTTAAAAGATACATGTCGATTGCTTTCGGAGGAAAATATGGATCGTTTTGAATGGATTGCCACCGCCGCGTTCGGTCTGGAGGGGCTTGTCGCCCGCGAGCTTGCGCGCCTTGGCATTGAGGCGAAGGCCGAAAACGGCGGCGCGCGTTTTTTCGGCTCGTTTGAGGATGCTTTCCGCGCCAACCTGCATGCCCGCTGCGCGGATCGTATTCTGCTGGTCATGGGGCGCTTTGAGGCGCGCAGCTTCGAGGCGCTCTTTGAGGGCGTCCGCGCGCTCCCGTGGGAGGATTTTATCGGCGAACACACTCACTTCCCGGTGAACGGCAAATGCGCCCGCAGCCAACTGATGAGCGTGCGGGATTGTCAGGCCATCACGAAAAAAGCGATTGTCGAGCGCCTGCGCGGCCGCTATCGCACAGATTGGTTCGTGGAGGATGCGGAAACCGTCTCCATCGACGTGGCGCTGCACGGCGACGTCGCCCAGCTCACCCTCGACGCGAGCGGCACGGCGCTCAACCGCCGCGGCTATCGCACTTGGAACGGCGAAGCGCCGCTGCGCGAAACCCTCGCCGCCGCGCTCGTCTCGCTCAGCCCATGGCGACCCGGCATGCCCCTGCACGATCCAATGTGCGGCACGGGCACGCTGATGATCGAGGCCGCCATGCGCATGGCGCACCGCGCGCCGGGGCTGACCCGCGAATTTGCCCTCGAATCGTGGCGCAGCATGCCGGTGGAAGCGTTCCGCGACATCCGCGAACAGGCGCGCGCGGAATTTGATCCTGCGCGCGTGGAGGGCATTTCCGGCGCGGATATCGACCCGGAGGCCGTCGAGCTGGCCAACCGCCATCTGAAGCAGGCCGGTCTGGCCGGGCGCGTCCGCTTTGAGGTCGCCGATATGCGCGATTGCAGGCGCGCAGAGCCGCAGGGCGCGTTCCTCTGCAATCCGCCCTACGGCGAGCGGCTGAGCGACCGCAGAGCCTGTGAAACGCTCTACCGCGACATGGGGCAGATGCTCCGCGCCAACCCCGGCTGGTCGCTCTCCGCGATCACGTCGCACCCCGGCTTTGAGCGCTGCTTCGGCCGCCGCGCCGATAAAAAGCGCCGCTTCTACAATGGCCGTCTCGAATGTGAATTTATGACCTTCGGTCTGCCCAAGTCAAAGCGGTAAACGCGCTCTGCGCATCTGAAAAAAGAAAAGACGCTGTTTTAGATGGTTTTCATCATCGACAGCGTCTTTTCTGTTTATGCCGTGTAAAAAATCGTCTCAACCCGCCCTTACAGGTGATCCACAAAATAATTCTGAATCGCCGCGACGGCTGCTTCCTCGTCCGTTCCTTCGACGGTGACGGTGATTCTGTTGCCGCACTGCATATCAAGCCCCATCACATCGCGCATCTGCGCGAGCGCCGCGGTTTTCGTGCCGTTTACCAGGCGCACCTTGCTGCTGAAGCGGGCAGCTTCCCGCATCAGGCTGCTCATGGGTCGAGTATGCAGCGCGTCCTGATTGGTCAAAACATAGCTGAACTGTTTCATGAGCAAAACCCCTCCTCTGCGGCCTTTCCGCCGCGAGAAGGTATTATACCCCAGTCCCCGCCGCCTTGCAAGCCTGCGCGTTTTCTCCTCCGGCCTGCATATCGGTATTCCGACGAATTAGACGCTCGGCTTTTTGTGCAAGCCTCCGTATTCTTTTCTGCCGCCGCAGACTGCAAAATGCAAACTTCCATAAACTGACGAAAAACAGGCTTCAAATTCGCCCAAGGTACTGGTTTTTGCATTTTTCATATTCAATCCGTTCTTTTATCTAAGCCGTCAGGGGCGCAAAAACGCCGAACGGGCGCGATTTTGCTCATCGCGCCCGTCCGTTCGGTTTTAGTCAAATTGCAGGTATTCCGTCATCATGTAGCCGCGCTTGCCGTTCGGCAAAACCACGCCCGTCCACTTGTTGCCGTAATCCGTCACCAACAGCCGGTCGCCCGTGCGCGCCTTGCCGATGATCGCGCCGCTCTGGTTGTCCGCCTCGCTGCGCACGTTCACCTTATCCTTGAGGACGGAGGCCGTCAGGTGCGTGGTGCTCGCCGGGGCGCTCAGCGCCGTCAACGGCACAAAGCCCGCGCGATCGCCCGTCGTCGCCGTCACATCCAGCGAAGGCGAATCGCCCGCCAGCACATACGCCCAGTCGCCGAACTTGCCGAACATATACACGCGCGCGCCGCTGGAAACCGTTTCCGCCACGGCCGCCTTGACCTCCGGCTTAAAGCGGATATCCACGTCCGTCTTGGTCGTCGCGCGCTGCGGAATCCGATCCGAAAGCGGCTCGTTCGGCGCGGTCAGCACCCGAATCTGGCTCTTTTTCACATAGCCGACCAGCGATCCGAGCGAAATCTGAACGTAATCCGTCTGCGTGTAGGATGTAATCCGCGCCTGCGCGCCGCTGCACAGCGCGCCGATGACGCTCTTTTCGTCGTCCGGATCGCCCAGCACGACAACCGGCAGATCGCCGTCGTCCGCCTGCGCCACGCCGATGCTCTGGCTCGTCTGCGCCAGAGAGAGGTTGGCAATCGGCAGGAAGCCGAAGTCGCCGCAGTCATACGCGCCCGCACCGCCCTCGCTCGTGCGCACATACGCATAGCTGTCGCTTTCCGCCAGCAGCTCGACGTACATGCCCTGCCCCAGCGTCATATAGCGGCTGGCCGCGTCGTCCTTCTGCTGATAGAGCAGCGTGTCGCTCTTGGTCTGCATCAGCAGCGGATAATACGGAACCACGCTGCGCATTTGGTCGCCCAGCGCATACAGGTTGCCCGTCTGTGTGTACTTGATCCAGCCGGAAACGCCGCCCACGCGGACGCGCCGCCATTCGCCCTCCTTGCGCCCGAAGAGCGTGAAGCAGGCCGTTCCGTTGCTCAGGCGCATGATTTCCTTCGCCTTGGCCGTCGGCGCGTCATACAGAATCGTCTTTTTATCGGTCTTTCCGCTGGAAATGATGCTGACCTTCAGGTTGCCCACGTCCGTCAGCACATCCAGCGGCACATAGCCGAGCTTTCGCCCGTCGTCCGTCTCCGCCCAGATGTATGCCCACGCATCCAGAATACCGAGCAGGCCGACCTTGCTGTTTGAATCAAGCGTCGCCAGCGCCGTGCTCGTGTCGTCCGTCGTTTCGCGGAGGGGCACGCTCGTCATCCACATGCCCGTCAGGTCGATCTCGGCCGCGCGGCCGTCGCCGAAGCCGGAATTTTCCCCGTAGCGCGCCGTCGCTTCCTCCCGCGGAATCAGGTAGCTCGAAGCCATGTAGCCGGTCATGCCGCCGACCTCAACCTTGTCGTATTCCTCGTTCTCCACCGCGAGCACGTTGACCTCCGTGCCCGTGTAGTAAAGCCCCAGAATCGCGCCGTTCTTCGCGGGCTGCGCGCGCAGGTTCAGCCGCTCGGGATAGATCTTATCCGTCTCCCGATTGTCCACGAACAGGCTTTCGCCAAGGCCGCACGCCGCGCTCAGCAGCAGCGCAAGGGCGATCCATGCGCACAAGAGTTTTTTCATCATGCTCACGCTCCTTTTGTGTTTCCTTCTGTCTACTAAACGAAGGAACACGCCTTTTTAATCCCGTTTTGGAAAAATTTTACGCTCTGGGTTTTTTCATCCGGATGGCGCCGGGCAGGATTTTGTATTTCGCCTCGTCCACCCGCAGCAGCTTGCCGTCCAGATTGACGATCATCCCCTTCGCGCGCATCGTGACGTTTTTCGCCCGAACCACGCGCGCCAGCCCGATTTTCGTGTGCCAGCCGAGCATAAAGGCCGGCAGCAGCAGCGGAATCAGCATCCGCGGCACCTTCTTGACCACCACCACGTCGAAATAGCCGTCGTCCAGCTTCGCGTCCGGCGCAACGCGCATGCCGCCGCCGATGCTCTGCCCGTTGGCGATTTCCACAATGGTGCAGGCCTCGTGCGTTTCCGCGCCGCCGTCGATTGAAACGTCCGCCTCGAACGCCTTATACTGCCCCAGCACGGAGAGCACGGCCTTTCGGTATGCCTTCTCGCCCGGATAGACGGCTTTCAGCTCCTCGGTCTTTTGCAGCACGGCCACGTCGAACCCCGATCCGGAGACGTTGAGAAAGCTCTGGCCGTTCATCCGTCCGCAGTCGATTTCGACCGGCTCGCCCGCCAACTGCGTCTCAAATGCCGCCATCGGGTTTTTCGGCAGATGAAACGCGCGCGCAAAATCGTTGCCCGTTCCGCCCGGCACAACGTAAAACGTCGCGCCCGTGTGGCAAAGCTCCCCCGCCACCTCGCAAATCGTGCCGTCCCCGCCGATGCAGACGACGCTTTGGCAGCCCGCCGCCAGCGCCGCGCGGGTTTGGGCAGCCGCGTCGCCGTCGCCGCCGGTTTCAAATATACGGCTTTCCTCCCCCAGCGCGGCGATCCGCTCCGTAATCTGAACGGCCAGCCCCGCGGCCTCTCTGCCGCCGGATACAGGATTGACAATCACGCCAAACACGGCGCATCCCTCCGTTTATCTTTGGTTCACGGTTCTTCCGTCTCGTCGTCCTCGCGCAGCTTGGCGAACGCCCCCGGCATCACCCAGCGCACGGGATCGAGCTCCACCTTGCCCGGCTTCTTGGCGAAGCGCGCGAATTTAATCGGCACGCCCAGCGCGGTGAACTTCATTTCGTGCTCGCTGACGTAATTAGGGGTCACGCCCGCCGCGTGCAAATCGCCCGTCTGATAGCGCAGCTCAAACCCGCATGCGTCAAAATACGGCAGGGGTTCCTCAAACAGCGCGGCGTCGTCCGTCTTGAACCAGATTTCGCCGCCGTCCACCAGAAACTCGCGGTATTGCATCAGCTGGCGCGGGTGCGTCAGGCGGCGCTTGGCGTATTTCGGCCGCTTCGTCCACGGGTTGCAGAAATTGATGTAGATGCGTTCCACGCGATCCTCCGGCGCGAACACCTTCTCGATGTAGCTGATGTCATAGCGCGCGATCATCACGTTTTTCACCGGCTCGCCGTCAAACGCCTTTTCGATGTTGCGGCGCGTGTCGCCCAGCACGTTGCAGGTGATATCCACCGCAACGTAGTTGATCGTGGGGTTATCCTTCACCATCGCGGCGGTGGAAACGCCTTTGCCGCAGCCCAGCTCCAGATACAGCGGCTGCTCGCGTTCAAACTGCGCCCGCCAGCGGCCGCGCTTGGTTTCAGGTTCATCGGTGAAATACGGGCAGACGGCCAGCTCGGGCTTCGCCCATTTCTTTGTGCGCATGTGCATGGGTTGCTGTTCTCCTCTTTCTTTATGGCGTTCGGCTTACAGGCGCGCCGCTCAATCGGTCAGCCGCTTTTCGTAGCAGAGCCAGTGTCCTTCCCACTCCTCGCACTCGCCGCAGACCTCGTAGTTCAGCTTGGCATACGAGCGCTGCGCCGGGATGTTGCAGGTCGCCACCAGAAAGCGGACGGCCTCGCAGCCGCGTTCCTTCGCCTGCTCCATCGCGTGCGCCAGCATTCTGCGGGCGATGCCGTGCCCCTGCGCGTCATGCGCCACGCCGAGCCGCCCGAGCTGCGCCCAGCGCGTCACGTCGGCATACCACGGCGCAAGGCCGTCAAACTCGTGAATATCCTGCTCGTCCACAATCGCGGAGACGATCCGCCCCGTCGCGTCGCGCATCGCATACACGATGTTTTCCTCCAAATCGTTCTGCACGCACTCCAGCGACGGGTATTCCTCGTTCCACGTTCCATACGGATCATCCAGCAGAGAATGATAGAGCGCGTAGATTTCCTCTCCGTCTTTCTTTTCGGCAAGGCCGATGGTCAGCGGTTCCTGTATCATGGTTTTGTTCCTTCTTTCTTTTCGATCCTTCGCGTTGATTCTTTCGCGTTTGTTTTCTTCGCGTTTTATTTTTCCGCGCGTTCGGTCAGGCCGACGTCGATGTTCAGCCGGGTTTCGCCGGATTGCAGGCGGAACACGTCGCTCACGCCCGTTTCGGGGTCGATGTCGCTGTCGATTTCGCCCAGCGGCGCGCCGAAGCGGAAGGTCAGCGTGTCGCCTTCTTCAAGCTCCACGCGCAGGCTGTAACTGCCGGGGCGCAGATTTCTGAAGTGATAGTAGCCATATTCGTCGCTGACGGTCTGCGCCGCGATATCCGCCTGTCCGTCCCCGTCCACGCGCAGGAGCGTCAGGGCAACGCCCGCGAGACCCGGCTCGCCGTAATCCTGCAAGCCGTTTCCGTTCTTGTCCAGCCAGACCGTGTCGCCGATCTGAGCCGCTTCAATCGCGCCGAGGTTGAGGCTGTCGATTTTCTGCCCGCCCTCCAGCGTCATCGGCGCGATCGCCGCCGTGCTGCCCTCCACGGGCGCAACGCACGAGCCGCCCGCCTCGCCGCTCTGGTCGGCGAACAATTCGCCGCCGGGCAGGGTAAAGCGCAGCGAATAGCGTCCACTTCGAATCAGCCTGAAGCTGTATCGGCCGTCCTCGCCGACGGTCTGCTCCGCCGCAACGCCGCCGTTTTCATCCAGCAGCGCCACCGTCACGCCGGGGAGCGCCGGTTCCTGCGCGTCCATCACGCCGTCCGCGTTCTGATCCTGCCACGCGCGGCCGCCGACCGTCGCGGTTTCCACCGCCGTGATCGTTTCAAGCGTCAGGCGTTCGCCCATCGCGAGGTTGATTTCGCCCGTCTGCCCTTCCTGCGCGTCCGCATGCGTCAGTTCCAGCGCCGCGCCGCGCTCAAAGAGCCTGTCCTCCGGCAGCGCCATGCGCACCCGGTATTGACCCGGTCTGAGTGCCGTCAGCTCGAAATCGCCGTTTGCGTCCGTCTGCGTCGCCGCGACCACCGTGCCGCCCTGCGTCAGGGTAATCACCGCGTTCGGCGCGGTCACACGTCCGGCGATAGACGCCGCCGCAATCGCGCCGACGTTCATGGCCTCGCGGCTTTCGCCCATCGCCACGGAGAACGCCGCGCTCTGCGCGCAGCCTGCGTCCGTCTCCGCGATGGCGCTCTCGCCGCCGCAGGTGAACATCATCCCATCCGGCAGCGTCACGCGGAGCGTGTAATCGCCCGCGCGCACAAAGTCCAGCACATACCGGCCGTTTTCGTCCGTCTCCGCATGCTTCAGGGTTTCTCCGCTGGCCGCGTCGAGCAGCTCGACCCACGCGCCGGATACGCCCGCTTCCTTTTTGCCGTATACGCCGTCGTATCGGCTGTCCTGCCAGACCGTGCCGGCCATCGTGCCGACCGCCACCACGCCGACGTCCAAATCCAGATTGTTTTCGCCGCTGAGGACGTCCACGCCGTCCGTCTGCCCGTTTACGCTGTCCGCCATCGGCACGACGCTGACGCGCCGCGTCCCGCTCGCGTTCTTCGCAAACGCATAGCCGTCCGCAAGGGTGAACGACAGCTCCGCCCTTCCGGGCATCACGCCGTCAAACCGGTAGCTGCCCGAAGCATCCGTCGTTGCGTTCAGGGTCGTGCCCGCGTCCGCGCCGTCCGTGATGCGCATCTGCACCGTCACGCCCTGCACGCCCGCGTCGCCGTTCTGCCTGCGGCCGTCGTCGTCCGCGTCCATCCAGACCACGCCGCCGACGGAGGTCGGCTTCAGTGCGCCGACGTTCACGCCCGAGAGCGTTTCGCCCATGTGCAATTCGCCCAGACCGATTGTGACCGCCGCTTCGTCCGTCCGCAGGGCGAGCGAATCCGCGCCGCCCACGGTATAGACATAGCCCTCCGGCAGCGTCACGCGCACGCTGTACGTGCCGGGCATCAGCCGGTCGAACGTAAATTCGCCGGTTCGGGTCGATTGGATCTGCGCCATCTCCTCGCCGTCGCCGCCGAGCAGCGCGACCGTCGCGCCGCGCAGACCCTCCGCCGTTTCGCCCATCAGGCCGTCATAATCGCCGTCCAGCCATACGCGGCCCGTGATTTTGCCCTGCGTCAGCAGGCCGAAGGAAACGCCCTCGACCTTCGCGCCGCCGAGCATCGTGAACGAGGCGGAATACCCGCGCCCGTCCCGCGTGCTTTCCAGCGGGAGGACGCTGTCCTGCGACGTGCCGGAAAAGACGTAGCCCTCCGGCGCGTCCACGCGGAGTTTATAACTGCCGGGCGCGACGCGCGCAAACGCGAACCGCCCGTTTTCGTCGGTTGTCGTGCTTTCCGTGATGAAGCGCCCTGCGCCGTCCATCAGGTGCACCTCGACGCCGGAGAGCAGCTCTTCCTCCGCCTGCCGTACGCAGTCGCCGTTTCGGTCGATCCAAACGGAGCCGGTCAGCGTCCCTCTGCGCACAACGCCCGCGTTCACCTCGCTGAGCGTGTCGCCGCCGGAGAGCGTCAACACGCGCGTGGTGGAAACCGAATCGTCGCTCTGCTGCACGCCGCCCTTGGCCATGCTGCGTTCCGTCGCGGAGAAGCCGCTATCCGCCTCCTTCGCCGTAAACCGCACGCGATAGCGTCCCGGCGCAACGCCCTCAAAGGCATAGCTTCCGTCCTCGGCGGTGCTCGCGGCGGCCACCGTATCGCCCGCCGCGTTCAGCAGCTCCACCTTCACATCCCTGCAATACAGCTCGCTTGCGCCGAGCTTCGCGTCCGCGTCGTCGTCATAATAGACTCTGCCGGAAATCGAGCCGGAGAGCATCGCGCCGATGTACAGCTTCACGCCGGTCTGCCCCATCGTCAGGGTGAACGGTTCGCTTCTGCCGCCGGATAGCGTCGTCTGGGGCACGCAGCTCACCGGCGCGGAGGCCGAAGCCGCGTCCGCCTGCTTCGTCGCGCGCCACTGACCCGGAAGCTGATAGGCAATCGCGTATTCGCCCGGGCTGACGCCCGCAAAGGTGACGTTGCCCTCCGCGTCCGTCCGATAGGTCACGGATTCCGCGTCCTCGCCGTTGACAAGGTGAATCAGCGTGACGCCGATCCCCTCAAACGCCTCTTCGTAAACGCCCTTGACGCCGTCCGCCTGCGTATCCTTGAACACGTTGACGGTCAACTGCGCCGGGATGGTCACGCCCGCGTCGATGTTTTTCACTTCGTCGCCGATTTGCAGCGAAATCGTCTGCGTGCTGCCGCTTTGGGTCAGCGCGCCGTATACGGCGGAATCCTGACCGTATTGGGTGAACGTCCATTCGCCGTCCAGCTCGAAGAGCACGCTGTATTCGCCCGCGTAGAGCGCGTCAAAGCGGTATCGGCCGTTTTCATCCGTCCGGGTCTCCGCGATGCTTTCGGTATGACCGTTCTTGACGCGCAGCAGCACGACGCGCAGATCGGAAACGGGCTGCGCGCCCTCCGCAATCACACCGTCGCCGTCGTCGTCGATGCGCACCGCGCCGGAAATGGAGGCGCTCTGGCACATCGTCACCGTGCCGAAATCCACAACGTCGCCCTGCGCCAGCTCCACCGTGCGGCGAATCTCGCCGTCCTCCGCATCCGCGGAGAGATAGCCCTGCGGCAGCGTCAGCACAACGTCGTATTTGCCCGGCAGCATCCCTGCGAAATCAAACGCGCCGCTGTCGCCCGTCATCACCACGGCCGGCTCCTCTTCGCCGCTCTTTTCCATTTCGAGGTTCAGCCCGCCGAAACCGACCGTCTGCCCGTCCGCAAGCTGCTCAAGCACATTGCCGTAGACCTCGCCCGCGTAAATGCAGCCCGCGTTGACGATATAATCGCTGTGGTCGCCGTCGATCACGAGGGTTTCGCTCAGGCCGTAATGCGTATCGCGCACGGCGCTTTGCAGATGGTCGGAATACAGCTCGCCGCTGGAGAAGATCACACCGCTTCCCCCGTCAAACTGCACGGTATAGCTGCCGCCGGAGACGGGCGAAAACGCATAGCGTCCGTCCGAATCGGTGCGGCAGGCGCTGACAACCTCGCCCGCCCGCGTGAGCAGCGTCACGTTCAGCCCCGCGTAGCGCGCGGTTTCGTCCGCGTCCATCACGCCGTCGGCGTCGCTGTCCAGAAACGCAATGCCGCTGATCGTGCCGTCCACGCCCGCGGAGGCCGCCACAAACATGCCGCTGCCCGTCACGCCGAAGCTGTCCGTCCGTTCCGCGGTGCGCGCAATCGCCTGCTTCGCGCCGTCCGCCTGCGTCTGCACCAACAGCGTCCCGTCGAAGGTCGTCCGCGCGTTCAGCGTCGCCGCGCCATCCACGCCCGTTTTCACGTTCAGCGTGATCTGCCCCGGCGTAAAACCGCTCTCGGCCAGCTCCTCGCCGGTCTGCGCGTTCAGATAGGTGACGCGCACCGCGTCGATATCGTTGGGCACATCCGCAAAGCTCACGGCCGTCGGCCCTGTGAGCACGTCGGTCGTCTTGGCCTCGGAGGGCCGCCAGCCGCCGCCCGTCAGGCTGTATTCCACACGCGCGCGATAGCGGCCGCCGTTTTCATCCGTCGGCGCGGTGAGCACGAGGCTCTCAATCTTCACCCGCGCGCCGCTCTGCTCCGATACGTCGATCTGTACGCGCGGCTGAATCAGCGCCTCGCCCCGGCGCACGGCGGCGGTATCCACCGTCAGCAGGGTCAGCCCCTGCGCGTTGGCGGCGTATACGTCGTCGAGCAGCCCCTCGATCGTCCCGCTTTCCGGCAGAGACAGGCAGCGCATGCCCGCGCTCGCCACGCTTCCGCCCTGCGTCAGATACGGCGGAATCTCCACCGTGATCTCGCTGTTTTCGCAGAACGCATAGCCTTCGGCCGCCTCGATCTGGCGCAGCGTGTAGGTGCCGACGGGCACGGCCATCGGGTTGCGATAGGCCGAGTCGCCCATTTCAAAATCGAGCACCGCTTCGCCGTCGCCGCTCAGCAGCTCAAACCGCCCGCCGGAGACATGCGCCCCGGTGGATATATCCGTCAAATCCAGCTCAAAGAAGCCTCTGTCGCTGGAAACCGCGCAATCCAGCACGCGCGTCTCGCCCGCGGTCAGCGTGACCTCGTAGATCGTCTCGTCCGCCGCGAACCCGGCCGCGCCGCTCAATTCGCGCAGATAATACGTCGTGCCCTCCGGCTCGGCCGGAAGCCTGACGCTGACAGCCTTCTTTTCGCTCGGCGCGGCGTTGGCCCACACCGTCGTCTGCTCCGACGCGGAGGGGTACGGCGACAGGCTGCCGTTTTCCATCGTATACACGCCGTATTCGCCCGTCAGCGGCACGACGTAGGTTTGCAGCTTGTCGTTGAACGTCAGACCCGTTTTCGAGACGGACAGCAGCGCGTATTCCTCCAGCGGAACGCGCACGCGCTGCACCTCGCCGCCCGCAACGGTCACGGTCTGCTCGCCGGAAAGCGTGTAGCCCTCGGGCATCTGCGTCTGCCGGAGCACATAGGTGCCCGCCGCAAGCTGACCCGCGTAGAACGCGCCGTCCGTCAGCGCCAAATCGGTCGTCTGCCCGTCGGAAGCCAGCAGCTCAAAGCGCACCTGCGCCATCTGCTCCTGTTCGAGCGTCCCGCCCGTCAGCGTCACGCTCACGCCGCCGAGCGCATCCATGCACGTCAGCGTCACGTCGGTCTGCTGCGCGTTCTGCATGGTAAAGCGCGCCGCCTGCGGCGCGGTCATGCCCTGCGCGAGCCCCTGCGTCTGCGCGGCGTATTCGCCGGGCGCAAGGCGGACGGAACACACGCCGTCCGCGTCGGTTTGCAGCAAAATGCCGGTGTCGTTCACGCTCTGCCCGCCGCTTTGTACGCTGTAAATCCGCACCTGCGCGCCGGAAAGCGGCTCCTCGGCGGCGTTTCCGTTCGTATCCAGCTTGCGCACCGAAACGGCGAACTGCGCCAGCCCGTAACGCGCGTGCACGAGGCTGATTTCCCCGGCTTCGCCCGCAACGGCAGCGCACGTCGTCTGCGCCGCGCGGTCATAGCCCTCCGGCGCGCTCTGCGTCGCAATCGTCGCTTCGCCCGCGGCCATCGGCGGCGTCACCGCGCGCCCCGTTTCGTCCGTCGTCACGGTATAGCTTTGACCGGCCGAATCCGTCACGTCATACGCCGCTCCGGCAATCGCGTTGCCGTCTTCATCGACGCTGTGCAGCACCAGCCGCGTCTGCGCCGCCGCAAAGGCGATCGTCTCCTCGCGGCTGGGCAGCGTGAACGGCTCGGACTGCGGCAAAACGCCCAGCCTCGCCGCGTCGCTCTTCGCCAGCCTCAGCACATATGTGCCGCTCAGCGCCTCCAGCGAGACGCCGCCATCCTGAATCTGCACGTCGTCCGCCGTCAGCCGCCCATCGTCTGCCGTCAGCAGCTCAGCCGTCAGCAGCCCATTCAGCGCCGTTTCCTGCCGCGCGCCCGTATCGTCGATCTCCGCGCGCACCATCGCAAAGCGTTGATTTTCGAGCGTGAGCAGGCGCACCGAAACCTGCGCGGCCTGTCCCGCTTCAACGCAGATCGTCTCGTTATTCGTTTCGCCGAGCTGGGTGTTTTTCGGTGCGGTGATTTCCTCCACGCGGTAAACGCCCGCCGGAAGCGGGTCGGAAACCGCCAGCCCGTCCGCGTCCATCGCATACGGACCGTAGACCTCGCCCGTCTCCTCGGAGGCGTAGCTGACCGCGCCGCCGGATACCGCGCGCCCGCTCTCGGCCTGCATCACAATGCGCCCCATGCGGCTCGCCGCCGCCAGCTCGACCTTCGTGGTCTGGCCGCCGCGCACGATCAACTGTCCCTGCGTGAAGGGCAGAAGGATATCCGCATCCCCCGCATAGGAGAGCGTCACGTCGTAGCTGCCCTCCGGCAGCGCCGCCTGCGCCATGCCGTCGCTGTCCGTCGTCACGTCGCCCTGACCGATAATGTGCAGCGTCAGACCGGCGAGCGGCTTTTCCTCCCGCTCGCCCAGCGCGTTGACGGATACCACCGTCGCCGCCGCCTGCACCGTGCCCGGCGCGGGATGCTCAAAGACGACGCTCACGGCGGATGCAAGCGCCACCTGCGCGCTCGCGCTGTCGTTTTGCGCCGGAAGAACGCCCTCCGGCAGCTCGGTTTCCGAAACGGTGTAGCTTCCCTCGCGGTCGCAGAGCAGCGTCGCCTGTCCGTTTCCATCGGTCGTCAATTTCGTTTGCGCGCCCGTCTCGTCCGTCGCCGTCAGGCGAACGCCTTCGATCGCCTCGCCCCGCTGGTCGCGCACCGTGATGTTCAGCCGCCCCTGCGCCTTGTTCTGAACGACGATTTCGCCGCCCGTCACCGGGATCAGCGTCTGGCTGTCGAACGTGTAGCCCTCCGGCGCGCGTTCCTGCCTCAGGTAAAACTCCGTGCCCTGCGGCAGGCTGAAGCGCGTTTCGGTTTCGCCCGTGCGGATGCGCATCGGCTCGCTGGGCAGCAGCGGATTTGCCCACGGCGTGAGCTTTCCCTCGCTGGAATAGACGTACACGCCGAATTCCGCGCCCGCCAGCGCCTCCACGGTCTCCTTTTCGCCGTTTTCGCCGCTCTTCACGCCCTCAACGCGCAGGCTGATGGCGCCCATGCCGGCCGGGTCCGACATGGCGGGTACATAAATATAGTCGCCAAGGCGTTTTTCCTCCGCGACTGCCGCTGGGTTCCACTCAAGCATCGCCAGCGCGCACACCAGTGCCCCGGCTTTGATGATTTGATTCAAAACATTTACCTCCGCTTTTGAGAGAAAAGCTCAGTTTGTTCCTCCGCATCGCGCTTATCCGCGCGCTGAAAACACGTTCCAGAATGAACAGCGTTTTCCATTTGATTCATTTTAATCCATCCGGCGGGTCTTGTCAAGAAAAGCGAATTGCGCTATACTTTTGGGTGTTCTAAACGGAGGCGTAGCTTATGAATAAAACATATACGGAAACCTTTGCCGTCCGCGCGACGGACTGCGATTTTGAGCGCCGCATGCGGCTGGACGCGCTCTTTGTCGCCATGCAGGAGGGCGGCGAGCGCCACGCGCTTGCCCTCGGCGCGGGTTATGACCAGATGATGGCGCGCGGGCTGTTTTTCGCGCTGGCGCGCATCCATGTCAGCACCCTGCGCGCGCCGCGTCAGGGCGAAACCGTGGTACACACGACATGGCCGGGCGAAATGAACCGCTTCTTCTGCCCGCGCTACCACGTCTTCTCGCTGGAGGACGGCACCCCGCTGGCGGCTGCCGGTGCGCTCTGGGTGATGCTCGACACGAAGCAGCGCCGCATTGTCAGCCCGCAGAAGGTCAATCTCGGCTTTCCGGATAACAGCGATCTGCCCGCGCCGGTCACTTTGCCGACGCGCCTGCCCGCGCTCCGGGGTGAAACGCCGCAGGTCTTCAATCGCACGCCGCAGTATTCCGATTTCGACGTGAACGGCCACGTCAACAACACCAAATACATCGCGTGGCTCTGCGACGCGCTCGGCTTTGACGCGCTGCGCGGCGCGTACATCGGCGACCTCGTGGCCGGGTATGAAAAGGAAATCCGCGGCCACGATGCGCTTCGGCTGACGCTCGCCCGGCAGGAGAACGCTTTCTCCTTCCAAATTGCGTCCGCCGCAAACGAAAAGCACTTTGTCGCAGGCGGAACGCTGCGCCCGGAGGGTTGAGCATGAACGATATTCTGCGCGCCATGCGCGAGCGAGCGCTCGTCGATCCCTCATTCCGGCAGGCGATTTTGGCGACCCAAAACGCCGCCGATCCGCTGACCGCCCTGTGCGAGCTGGCGCAGGCCAACGGCTTTAACCTGACGCTGGCGGACATCATCTCCGACGGGGAGGAATTTTCCTGCAACCAGACGAAATCCACCAACGGCGGCAACCCCATGCCCTACGATTGCTTTGACGATTCCTACGAGATGTTTCTGCTGTCGCTGTAAGACTTCTTTTTGAGCAGATGACGACAAAAAACGACGCTCCTTGAGAACGTCGTTTTTTTGTCGTTATTTGCTCGGCCTTGCTGGCGGGTTGCACTTGTCGCACGGCTCCAGCTTGTTATACGGGCTCTTGTTGATGTCCTTATAGGTGAAGCTGCCCGACAGCGGCAGATATTGCTTCGCTACCTTCGAGCAATCCTGCGTCGCGTGATAGTATTTTCCGCCGCTCTTGTTGTAATAGAGCTTGGTCTTCGGGCCGGGGGTCGGGGTCGGCGTGGGTTCCGGCGTCGGGGTCGGGGTCACGTTCGGGTCAGGGGTCGGCGTGGCCGCCTCCACCAGCACGCCGGTGGAAAGCGAATCCGGATCGACTGCCCATTTGCCGTCCTCGCAGAGCACGAGCGCGTCATACTGATACGTGCGCGCCTTGCCGCCGTAATTCACATCGGCCTGAATGGAGATCGTGCGCGCGTTGCTCTCGTCCGTGCCCGTCGGCGCGGCCATCTGCCGCCAATCCAGCAGCGGCTTCTGCGCAAATTTCCAGAAGAGCTGCTGGCTGGGCTGGTCGCTCAGGGAATCCTGCCAGCTCTTCGCGGTGTATTCCACCATGTCGGCCACGATGCCCTTGCGCCACTTCTCCATGAAGTTTTCCAGCGCGATCTCCGCTTCGGATTTCACCGTCGCCACGTAGGGCGCGTTTTCGTCCGTGCCGCTCTCGTCGTATAGGCCGCTGTCCCCGCTGCCGTCGTCGCTGCCGCCGGAGAAGCCGGTCTCCGTCAGGCCGTCCACGCTGCCGTCGTCGGCCGTCATGCCGCCGTAATATTCCTCGGGCACGGAGGTGCCCATCGTGCCGTATGACGCGAACGGAACATCCGTCGCCGCCGGAACGGGCGTGGGCACGAGCAGCGTCTGCGCCGGACGGATGGAAGACGTGCGGCTGGCGGTCAGCGCGTTAATCAGTGTGAACACCGTCAGCAGGCCGTAAACGGCGGTCAGAATCATGCGCCCCGGAAAGAGGAACGCATGGATGACCCACATTGCGGCCACCGCAGCCACCACCGCAAGCATAAATACCCAGCGTATCGGCTGGAAAAAGATCGCCAGCAGCCCCAAAACGGGAAGAACAATAAAAAACAGCATCAGCATCAGCTGATTGATTTCACGTTTAGAGCGCTTCGGCTTCGGCTTCTGATCGAACGCCTTGGCGGAACCGGCAGGCGTTGAAGCGTAATTCGGCCTGTTGGATCTCATGTCATCGCCTCCTGAAAAAAAGAAACTCAAGCGTACAAATTTGATTATATCATAAAAACCGCAAATAGAAAAGAGATGCGGCGAAATTGCCGCATCTCTGTGGAAGCTTATACGATTAGAGCTGACCCTGCTTTTCCAGAATCGCAGCGTGAGCGGCCGCCAGACGGGCGATCGGCACACGGAACGGCGAGCAGGACACGTAGTCGAGGCCGAGGTCATAGTACATCTGGATGGAGTCGGGGTCTCCGCCCGTCTCGCCGCAGACGCCACAGACGATCTTCTCGTTGGCCTGGTGGCCACCCTCGACGCCGAGTTTGACGAGCT
>ERZ826146.1899-NODE-1899-length-17485-cov-15.613540_pt1 | contig 17485 bp, 9 predicted proteins | sample MGYA00519857_ERZ826146 | MGnify/ENA primary metagenome ERZ826146 (study PRJEB31778, sample SAMEA3449222) | human gut metagenome | biome: human gut; feature: human-associated habitat; material: faeces | place: United Kingdom | collected 2010/2012 ...
AGACCAATTATCTGACAAAGGTGGTATAGGAAGTCAAATATTTTAATTTTATTTTGATAGTTTTTCGGACATTTGACTGCATAGTGTTTGGAATGTCTGAAAAAGTATAAGTTTTGTTTTACGTGTGGAAGGTCTCGAACACACCAGTTTTTATAGCTTTTTCAGTATAACAGTATTTTTGGATAGTATAGCACAAATCCTTCCCAATGTCATTCGTGCGTAAAACTGTCGTTTCGTGCAGGTCGCCTTGCGCAGGGAAGACGAATCCGTATAGAATAGAAAACAATATCAGTACAAATATTTGTAACCGAGATAGTAAAGGAAAGCGGGCAGAAAGAGTATGAAGAAGCAGACCAGAAGGTGGAAAAGAATCATGGCAGTAGCGCTGGCGGTGCTCATCGCCGGTAGTACGGTGGAACCATCGGCGCTGAAAGTGGCAGCGGCGGGACAGAAGCAGGCAGCGGTGACGACGGCATCTGACGAGCCGGATGCAGCAATGACAAAGACAGCGGTGGGGAGCGCTACCGTGAGTGGGAATTCCGGGACAGTCGCAGATAAGGCATCCGGCGGGCAATACGGAATTGCAACGCTGTCGGGGGAGAGCGGTTCTGCAGATGATGTGGTCAGTCTGACTGTAGGTGAGACCACCACATACTATACATGTCTGTCGGAGGCAGTGGCGGCACTGCCAAAAGGTTCTGACGCAACACTGACGCTATTAGATGATTGTCAGGAAGATCTGGCGGATGTTAATTGGACGATTGGAAGTAATCAATCAGACACGATAACACTGGATCTGGCGGGGCATGCTCTGGTGACACCGGAAGATTATTCTTTGGTGTTAATAAGTAATACGTTCATTGTGATGTCTTCACAAGCTGGCGGGGAACTGCGGGGCAAAGGTGTCTATGTTGCTCGGGAAAAAACAGCGGTGTTCAAGGAGAACGTCAAGGTTACAGGAATGCTCAGCGTGACGCAGACTGATGTAACTGTATGCATAGAAGGAGCAAGTATTGCTAAACTGAACTTTTCTGAGGGTAGCTGCAGGGTTTCTTCGGGAAGCGTGGAGGAAATAGAATGGAGGAATGTAGGCCTTGCCATTACCGGCGGCACCATCGGCAATCTGAACTGCATTTACCCGTATCTGAAGCGCAGTACAGCCTTCCCGGCCGGCTATGGAGTGAAAAACCCGGAGACCGGAATACGCTATACCAGAGCGGAACTGGATGCGGAGGACTTTTCAGGCAAAATAGAGGCATATTCGTGTAAGGAACATGTATATGAGAAAGGGTACTGCAAGTACTGCAATGCACTGATCGCGGATTGCAAACATGCCGATCTGGATCAGACCACCGGGGTCTGTGGGAACTGTGGCATACAGGTGCTGGCAGCTGTCCGGTCGGAGGAGGGAAACGTATACTGTACGTCGTGGGAAACCCTGTGCAGCGAGACGGAAAAGCTGGTTGACGGCAAGGAATATACCGTGTATTTTTACACGGATGTGACTGCGACTGGAGAGCAGTGCGCCAAATTGCAAAATGGCACGGTAACGCTGGATCTGGGTGGACACAATATCAAAAATGGAACGTCGGGAACTCTCTTTAAGATTGCCGGCGGTGCAGTAACGATAGAAAACGGAACATTGACAGGCTATGATAAAAGTAACGTTTTGGATGTCACGGGTGGCAGCCTGAGACTGGAGAAGAACTTAAAGATTTTATGGGAGAAAACATTGTATGGTTTTAATCTGGCGACATACGGCGGCGAGACGACCATTGATGGGACAGTCATGGAATCGGTCATGTATGTGGCGGGTGGAACAGTCACAATCCTTGACGGCAGCTTTGAGGGAGTGTCCCATGAGTCGGGAACTTTAAGCCTGAAGGGCGGCAGCTACCATATGTCGAGACATGCGGACCCGTTCGATGGCATGAGTGTGCAAGTGGGTTCTGGAACTTTGCGGGATCTGCTTTCCGAGGGCTATGGTTTTAGACGGATGGAGGACGATGGCTCCGCCGGTGACTGGATTCTGGATGAGACGGCGTTAAATGGAAACAAGTTTGCCTATGCCGTGAAGGTAGAGCAGCTTCCGGAGCCTCAGATTACACAGCAGCCGGAGGATAAGACGGCATGGGCAGGACGGCAGGAGACACTTACCGTGACTGCTGCATCGGAAAAGGAGCTGACCTATCAGTGGTATCTCACAGATGCGGAGGGCAGCACCGGTACGGCGGTAGACGGTGCAACGTCAGCCACACTGACCATTCAGGGACAGAGTGCGGGAACGAGCCAGACCTATTACTGTGTGATCACCTGTGACGGATATCCGTTCCGCAGCAATGCGGCGACGGTGACATGGAAGAAGATTATGCCGGTCGTGTCTGCAGAGCCTAAATTAAGCGGTATTTACGGCACGAAGGCTAAGGAATTTACGATTTCCGGCGGAACAGTCATCAACCCGGCGGATCCGGCGGGCAGTGCCCTGGAGGGTACCTGGAGCATCACGGACAGCAATGCAGAGGAGTATCCCGTTCCGGGCACAACCGCAGAGTATGAGCTGACCTTTACACCTGCAGACAGCACCTTTGACAGTGTGACCGTAAAGGTAACGCCGCAGGTGGAAAAGAGATACCTTCGTGTAGCTGTGGCAAATCTGGAGAAGACCTATGGGCAGGAAACCCCGATGCTTGCAATAAGCGATTTAACCGTTGACTGGAGCCGGCTGGTGCCCGGGGATACCCAAGAGGAGATACTTGCCAGTCTCACACTGGAGACAGATGCGACGGTAGCCTCGGATGTCGGTGATTATAGATTTAAGGTAGTTTCCGGAAATGAAAAGTATAGAATATCCGTGAACTACAAGGATGCGGCAGGTGATTATGCCGAACACGGTACGCTGACCGTGAAAAGGGCGGACACAGTGCTTACCGGAGTGGACAGCGTTACCAAAACCTATGGGGATGGTTCATTCAGACTCGATGCGACGGCAAACCATACAGAGTCGGCAATACAGTACGAGCTGACGGATGGAGAAGGTGTGGTAACCGTTGCGGAAGACGGCACCGTGACGATTCTGAAAGCGGGAACGGCAAAGGTCAGAGCGTATCTGCCGGAGAGTCAGAATTACAATGCGGCGGAGAAGACCATCACGATTGTAGCAGACAAAAAAGATCTGGCTGCTTCCAGAACAGACAAAGGCTTTTATTTTGACTGCGACCATGAGGGGGCGCTGGATATCAGAGCAATTTTACCCCAGGACTGTGGCAGGATACAAATTACCGGCGTGACAAGTCATGATAAGGTGTTGATCGACAAGGAGGACTTTGACGATACCACCGGCATGCTGCCCTATCGGATCCTGAAGAACACAGCGGATGAGAGTGCACAGATTAAGATAGCGGTGGAACTTGAAAATTACACAAACAGTAATATTGTCTTCCATGTTACATGGAGTTCCAAGATGGAGGTGTATGTCAGGGAAGGCCAGAAGGTTGCCCTGAAGAACAGCGTTATGACCTACGGCGGCAGAATTTCTGCGTTGGAATTTGAACCGGTAGAGTTTGTGGATGCTGAGGGAAATACTCTGAAAGGTACACTGGCATGGGAAGACGAGACAATGGTACCGGATTGCAGTATGAAAAGAGCGACATGGAAGTTTACGCCGGCTGATGACAGGTATGCCGTATTGACAGACTTCGTGAAAATTACAGTGGATCAGGCAACACCGAACGTAAATTCAAAACCGGCACCGGAAAAGAAGGGTATTATATATGATCCGGCACAGACATTGGCGGATCTAAGCCTCTCGAAGGGAAGCCTGTCATGGACGGTTGACGGTAAGGAGGAAATGGTGTCCGGCAGCTGGTCATGGGTGAATCCCGGCGGGATCCCGGAGGCCGGAATCAATAGTTACGAGGCACGCTTTCAGCCGGAGGACAATAATTATAAGTCCTTCACCATGATGATCGATGTGACGGTGGCAAAGGCGAAGACCTATATGGAGACCGTTCCCATGGCGGCAGAGATTACCTATGGAGACGGCCTCGGAATGTCCGGACTGACCGGTGGAAAAGCGGTGCGGGGCGACGGCAGGGGGAATGCATCTTCGCTGACCGGAGGGGATGCGGAAGTGGCAGGTACTTTTGCATGGAGCACACCGGACGTCAAGCCTGCCGTGTCCGACAGTGATACGACAGAGTATGAGGTAATATTTACTCCGGCGGATACCGGCAATTATGAACCGGTAACGATGAAGATAAAGCTGACGGTGAACAAGGCGGAGAATGCACCAAATATGCCCGGCGATACCATGAATGTGGCATTTGACTGTAAGAAGGTGTCGGATGTGGCACTGGGCAGAGAGAACTGGGCATGGCAGGACAGTGATCTTGGGACAGCATTGAATGTTGGCGTGGTGACGACCGCAACAGCCGTTTACAACGGAGCGGATCAGGGCAATTATGAGAATGAGACCGTTACCGTGAAGATCACAAGGTCTGTGTGCAGACACCAGCAGACTGTAGTGAAGAACGCAGTGGAAGCGACTTGTACCGGAACCGGCTATACCGGAGACACCTACTGCACAGAGTGCGATCAGATTACGGTAAGCGGCACGGTGATCCCTGCGAAGGGGCACAGCTATATATCAGTGATCACAAAACAGCCGACGACTGCGGAGGAAGGTATCCGAACCTACACCTGCGGAGGCTGCGGACACAGCTATACGGAGACGGTGGCGAAGCTTAGCGACGGCGGTTCCGACAGCGAGGATACCGGAAGCGAAGATACCGGAAGTGTAGACTCCGGAAGCGAAGATACCGGAAGTAAGGACACGGGAAGTAAGGACACGGGAAGTAAGGATACGGAAAGCACAGGTACCGGAAGTGTAGACACCGGAAGCAAAAATACGGGCAGCACAGAGAAGAGCAATGCAGACGCAGTAGAGGACGGCCGTGACGCAAGACCTTTCCTTAAGGGAGAGAACGGCAAGGAAGGCTGGGATGTCATCCGTGAGGAGGCGAAGCAGGCCCCGGCGGGAGAAGAAATTACGGTGGATATGAATGGCACCACGGAGGTGCCCGGCAGCCTGTTTGACCTGATCCGCGGAGAAGATGTTACCGTTGTGTTTGCTATGGATAACGGCATTACCTGGAGTGTGAACGGCCGGGATGTGACAGTGGAAGGAGTGCGGGACATTGACTTCGGCGTGAAGTACGGTGAGCAGGCAGAGGGCAACATTCCCGTTTCGGTAATAACCAATGTTACGGGTGAGAAGTTTTATACCGGCTTAAGCCTGTCCTACGATGGCGAGTTTGGTTTCCAGGCGGTGCTTACCCTGAATATGGACCAGAAAAATGCCGGATTGTATGCAAGTCTGTATTACTATAATGAACAGGCGGGTGAGATGGAATTTATCTGCGAGGAGGAGATCGCAGAGGACGGCAGCGTAGCGCTCACCTTTACCCATGCATCCGAGTATATCCTCGTGGTGGATGCAAAGACGGCAGAACAGGAGCCTGCGGATACGGAGACCGGAAAGGTACAGCCGGCAGACACCGGTATCGTTGCCGCACCCGAACAGGAAGAAAACCACACAGCATGGTGGATCTTCCTCATTGGCGCAGCGGCGGCAGCAGTCGGCGCACTTGCGGTGATCCTTGTAAACAGGAAAAGAAGATAAGAGAGAAAGTAAGACATGCAAAAGGGACACTTCAAAGGAGGTGCCCCTTTTCATTAATATCAATATTATTATTAATATTATTCAATGACCACATCGATCACAAAGGTATTTTCTGTATTGGAAAACTGTGCGATCCCCCGGTGCCGTTCGGCAATCGTTGCAATGGAAGAAAGTCCGATGCCGGAACCGTTCTTGCGGGTGGAGAGATACACTCCGTTTTCCTTTTTTATCCGCCCGTCAAAACGGTTGGAGGACACGATATAAAGGCTCGTTTCGTGTTTCACACAGACTGTCAGCTCATGGTAACGGTTCTGGGGCGATACACTCTGGCATCCCTGCCATACATTTTCCAGAATATTCCCCAGAAGGGAACAAAGTTCCATATCCGTAATTGAAAAGTTCATCTCCGACGGAAGGGTGATTTTCCAGTTCCGCCGGATCTGCGCATCATCCATAAGAGAAGCATAGTAGGAAAACAGTGCGTTTAACGGAAGATTGGAACAATAATGCACAGGCTGTCTGGGAAGCTCCTCCACGCAGCCCAGAAGATGCTCCGTCAACTGCTCATAATTTTCGGCCACCGCCATCTCCGCCAGACTGTGAAGCTGCTGCCGGAAGTCGTGGCGAAGCCTTGCGGACTCTGCGATATATTGCTGCTGTGCATGATACTGGCTTTCCTGCATCTCCAGAAAGCGGATCCGCTCTGTATTCTCCGCATTGCGGATCAGATTCAATGCCACCTGATAAAAGATAATATAGATAGTAAGAATCAGGATCAGCGCCAGGAAATGATAGCCGATGTAAAAGGAGAAGACCCGGTTTACATGCATGGTCTCATAGTACTTGGGCTGGATAATCACATTCATACAGGTAAAGATCAGGGGGATCGGAAGGGTGGCCAGCCATACGTTGGGCGAGGAGATATTGTCAACCAGAAACCCCAGAATATGCCGGAAAAACCAGGAAAACAGCAACAGGAACAAAAAGCTGATTGCTAACTGCCACCCGTTGGCAACGATACAGGAATCTGCCAGGTATGCTGTGGGATGCACACGGGAATCAATGGCTACTGCAATATTTGCGGGAAAAGACATCAATGCAATGTCAAACAGATATATGGGCAGATCCACGCTTACGAGCACCGTAGACACCTTGTGGTAGCACAGATACAGTACCGCCATTACCGGAAAAAGTATATAGTTTACGGGAATTCCCGTTATTGTCACGATCCATCCGCAGAAAGGGATCAGGAATCCCAGCGCCAGAGCCATCAGCCCCGCAATTTTCACAACAGAAAACCGCAGCTTGTTTTTCAAAGGAAGAATGGCGAGAATGGCGGCAGGGATCAGTACTGCAAACTGTAAAATTTCAGAGAGAAAAGTCATGGACGCAGGCTCCTTTCCGCAGCCTCCTGATGGAGTTTGGCAAAGTCATAATTTCGCCAGATCTGGACCAGTTGTTTTTGATTCCGGAGGGTGATGGGAACCCGCATGCCGTTTTGCAGCAGACATTCCTGCGCAGTAAACCCGCTCACATGATCGAGATTGACCAGAATGCCACGGCTCACCAGGAGAAAATTGTCCCGGTCCGTAAATGGGGCGGTAAAGGAGATAAAGGATTTCGATACCGGATATTCCAGTCCGGCCTTACTCACAATGATGGTGGAGTGGCCTTGGGAACGCAGCACACAAATATCACTGCAGAGAAGATGTACCTGTATGCCGCCGGAAAGAAAAGAAAAAGAATCTTCCTGCTTTGGCAATCGCTTCAAAATATCGTTGAGACATTTTACGAAATCATCCTGCAGGATGGGTTTTAAGAGATAATCAAAAGCGTGGGTGGAAAAGGCGTCCCCCATGTGTTCCGGGCTGGTGGTGAGAAAGACCAGAAAGGAATGGGAGTCCTGCGTGCGCATCTGTTTCGCAGCCTCGATTCCCGTCATTCCGTCCATATAAATGTCCATGAACACCACATCGTAATTCATGGGAACAAAGGCGGCAAGAAACTCCTCCCCACTGGTAAACACGTCTGTTGTAAAAGAAATCATTCGTTCACGGCAGAATTCGGAGAGCATGTCGTCGATGCGCTTCCGTTCCTCCGCCTGATCTTCGATCAGTGCAAATCGCATTCTTATCCACTCCTGTCTTGTCCATTATAACATAGAACAAAAGCTGAGTATACTGTCAGCCCCAGCAATTCCATACATTTTCGGAGCATTAAAAGTATGCGGAAATTGGCTGTTTTCCCGAAAATGAAATTTGTGCAAAATAACCAATAGTTGCATTTTCTGCGTAAAAATGCGAAAATATAAGATAACGCATTGATTGCAAGGAAGTAAGGAGAAAGCTATGTATATTATCGCAGGGCTGGGAAATCCCGGCAAAGAATATGAAAATACGAGACATAATATCGGTTTTGATGTCATAGACAGATTAGCAGAGGAAGAAAATATCGCCGTCATGGAGAGCAAGCATAAGGCACTGATCGGCAAGGGTTACGTGGCGGGACAGAAGGTGATCCTGGCGAAGCCCCAGACCTTCATGAACCTAAGCGGCGAGAGCATCCGGGAGATCGTGGACTATTATAAGGTGGATGATACTGCGGAACTGATCGTGATCTCCGACGATATCAGTCTGGATGTGGGACAGATCCGTATCCGCAAAAAAGGCAGCGCCGGTGGCCATAACGGCCTCAAGAATATCATCAAAATGTTAGGGCATGATACTTTTATCCGCGTGCGTATGGGCGTGGGAGAGAAGCCGAAGAACTTCGATCTGGCAGACTACGTGCTGGGACATTTTCCGGCGGAGGAACGAAGCATCATGGGCGAAGCGGCGAAGACCGCAGCAGAAGCTATCCGTATGATCATCACTGAGAATGCGGATGCAGCCATGAACCATTTTAACAGTAAGAAAGCGTAACGGTTGTATAGTAAGAGGAAAAAGCGATGCAGGCACTGATTGCGCCACTGAAAGAACTGGCGGAATATGATGAGATCCGAAAAGTGACCAGACAGGGAAAAGGAACCGTAGCTCTGTCCGGCTGTGTGGACTCCCAGAAACTTCATATGATCTACGGACTCAGCGATGGCCTGAAATACAAGGTCATCGTTACTTATAGTGACTTAAAGGCCAAAGAGATCTACGAGGAATACCGCTTTTATGACAGAAATGTCATGCTGTATCCGGCGAAGGACCTGATCTTTTTCCAGGCGGATATCCACGGCAATCAGCTGGTGCAGGAGCGGATCAAGACCCTGCGCAGAGTCGTGGAGGGTAAGCCGGTCACCATTGTTACCACCTATGCGGCACTGATGACACCGCAGGTATTGTGGGAGGAGAAAGACATCATCCGCACCGAGCGGGGCGGCAGTCTGGACGAGAGCAAACTGGCATCCAGACTGGTGGCTATGGGATATGAGAAAGCCTATCAGGTGGAAAGCCCGGGGCAGTTCTCCATCCGTGGCGGCATTGTGGATATCTTTGATCTGACGGAGGAAAACCCCTATCGTATCGAACTGTGGGGAGATGAGGTGGAGTCCATCCGCAGCTTCGACATCCTGAGCCAGCGTTCCATTGAGAAGCTGGAAAGCATCACCGTCTACCCGGCCACAGAGTTTGTACTGTCGGAAGAGCAGATCCGCAAGGGCATCAGTAAGCTTGAAAAAGAAGCAGACAAACAGGAAAAAATCTTCCGGGATGCCCACCAGCCGGAGGAAGCCCACAGGATCGCCACACAGGTCAGCGAATTAAAAGAACAGCTGCTGGAATTCCAAAGTAAGATCAATCTGGAAGGCTACATCCGTTATTTTTATGAAAATACGGTAACCATGCCGGAACTGCTGTCAGATATGGCGGGGCGTTCTCTTGTCTTCTACATCGATGAACCGGCGAGAGTGAAGGAACAGGCGGATGCCATCGAACTGGAATTTCGGGAGAGCATGGAACAACGTGCCAGAAAAGGTTATGTGCTGCCGGGACAGATGAACATTCTCTACAGTGGGGAACAGGTAGCGGCTACTTTAGAGAAAAATGCCGTGGTGACCCTGGCTACCATGGAGACCAAGTACGGATATTTTAGGACGGAAATGCATGTGGATATTGCTGCCCGCAACATCGCCCCTTATAACAACAGCTTTGAAGCACTGGTCAAGGATCTGAAAAAATATAAAAAGAACGGCTACCGGGTGCTGCTGTTGTCCGGTTCCCGTACCAGAGCCAGACGTCTGGCGGAGGATCTGCGGAACACCGAGGATGCCGGACTGACGGCAGTATACACGGAAGACCCCATGCGGGAGGTACAGCCTGGGGAGATCCTGACCTATTACGGTCATGTCAATAAGGGCTTTGAATACCCCTGGCTGAAATTCGTGGTGCTGTCCGAGAGTGATATTTTCGGAGCGGAGAAGCGTAAGAAAAAGAAGAAAAAGCTCTATCAGGGGCAGAAGATCAATGATTTCAACGACCTGAAGATCGGGGATTATGTGGTACATGAGACCCACGGACTGGGCATCTATAAGGGCATCGAGAAGGTAGAGGTAGACAAGGTCGTCAAGGATTACCTCAAGATCGAATACCGGGACGGCGGCAATCTGTACATTCTGGCCACCGGACTGGACGTGATTCAGAAGTATGCCTCCGCCGATGCGGCGAAGAAGCCGAAGCTGAACAAACTGGGCGGTAAGGAATGGGAGCACACCAAGACGAAGGTGCGCAGCGCCGTCAGCGCCGTGGCGAAGGATCTGGTGGAATTATACGCTGTCCGACAGCAGAGCGAGGGCTATGCTTTTGGAAAAGATACGGTGTGGCAGCGGGAGTTCGAGGAAATGTTCCCCTTTGAAGAGACAGAGGATCAGCTGAATGCCATCGCGGACACCAAGGCGGATATGGAAAGCCATCGGATCATGGACCGCCTGATCTGCGGAGATGTGGGCTACGGCAAGACCGAGATCGCCATTCGTGCCGCCTTCAAGGCTGTGCAGGAGGGAAAACAGGTGGTCTATCTGGTGCCCACCACCATTCTGGCACAGCAGCATTACAACACCTTTGTGCAGAGAATGAAGGATTTTCCCATCAACATCGCATTGATGAGCCGTTTCCGTACGCCATCGGAGATCAAAAAGACGGTGAAGGATCTGGAAAAGGGCATGGTGGATATCGTGATCGGTACCCACAGAGTATTATCTGCGGATGTGAAGTTCAAGGATCTGGGTCTGCTGATCATTGACGAGGAACAGCGTTTCGGTGTGGCCCATAAGGAGAAGATCAAGAAATTAAAAGAAAACGTGGACGTGCTGACCCTGACGGCAACCCCCATTCCCCGGACACTGCATATGAGCCTGATCGGTATCCGGGATATGAGCGTGCTGGAGGAGGCCCCCAATGACCGACTGCCGATCCAGACTTTTGTCTGCGAATACAATGACGAACTGGTGAGAGAGGCCATTGTCCGGGAAATGGCCCGGGGCGGACAGGTCTACTATGTCTACAATCGGGTGAACAATATTGCGGATATCGCGGCACAGACCGCAAAGCTTGTGCCGGAAGCCAACGTTGCATACGTCCATGGACAGATGAAGGAACACGAACTGGAGCGGATCATGTTTGATTTCATTAACGGAGAGATCGATGTGCTGGTGTCCACCACCATCATAGAGACCGGACTGGATATTTCCAATGTCAACACCATGATCATCCACGATTCGGACAATCTGGGATTGTCCCAGCTGTATCAGCTCAGAGGCCGTGTGGGTCGTTCCAACCGGAATGCCTATGCTTTTCTGATGTACAAGCGGGATAAGATGTTAAAAGAAGTGGCGGAAAAGCGGCTGGCGGCCATCAAGGAATTTACGGATCTGGGCAGCGGCTTCAAGATCGCCATGCGTGATCTGGAGATCCGCGGCGCCGGTAATCTGCTGGGATTAAGTCAGCACGGACATATGGAGGCCGTGGGATATGACCTGTACTGCAAGATGCTGAACGAAGCGGTGCAGAACCTGAAGGGCATTCATACGGCAGTGGATTTCGCTACGGTGATCGATCTGGATGTGGATGCTTACATTCCGGCGGAATACATTGTCAACGAGACACAGAAGCTGGATATTTACAAACGGATCGCCGGCATCGAGACGATAAAAGAGCGGGATGAAATGAAGGATGAACTGTTAGACCGCTTCGGCAACATCCCCAAGGCAGTGGACAATCTGCTGCGGATCGCCCTCATCCGTATGGCGGCCCACGGTCTGGACATGACGGAGATCAAGGGCAAGAACGAACGCATTACCTTCAACTTCCGGCCGGATGCGAAGATCGATCCCCGCAAGATTCCGGATTTCCTGAAAAAGCATAAGGATGAATTGAGCTTTACCGCTTACGGCAATCCGTTTTTTACCTATAAGTATAAAAAGACGGGACTGGTGGAGACCGATGCGGAGCTTTTGATGGGCAGAACCGAGGAATTATTGGAAGAAATGAAAGAATTGGTGTTGGAAACAGAGCCGGTTCAGAATGATTAAGAGAGTTTTATGGGACTTTAAAAATGATACCTTTTTATCAGAACAGGGAACGAAAGGATTCTGATAAGGAGGTATTTTTTATGAAAGGATATGTGACTGCCTGCGGATATATGGGATATGTGGAGAATGAATATATCTTATTTGCCAGCGAGGATGACTATTTTGAATATGTGGATTCGTTAAATTTTTAATTAATGTCCAGTGTCTTTACCGAGGCCGTGCATATGTGATATAGTACAAATGTAAAGAAAAAATGTAAGGGGTTTCAACGCTGCACTGTAAGGAGTAACGGTGAAATTCTGATAAAGCATTTGGCAAAATATGCAGATGGGAGTTTATATTATGGAACTGACTGAGAAGAAGGAATTTGACCTGCTCTCCCTGGGAGAGATCATGCTGAGATTATCACCGCCCGACAATGAGCGTATTACCAGAGGCGACAGCTTCAGCAAGCAGGCAGGAGGCGCAGAACTGAATGCCATTACCGGTGCGGCAATGCTGGGATTGCGCTGCGGTATCATTTCCAAGCTTCCGGCCAATGACCTGGGTGTATATATCAAGAACCGTGTACGTCTCTGCGGTGTCAGCGATGACTATCTGGTATACGATGATGACAAGGATGCCAGATTGGGCGTGTACTACTATGAGAATGGTGCTTACCCCAGAAAGCCCCGTATTGTATATGACCGTAAGAATACCTCCATCAACAAGCTGACCGTTGATGACTATGATGACAAGATATACAGCGATACCCGCTGCTTCCATACCAGCGGCATCACACTGGCTCTCAGCCCGGAGCTGAGAGCTACCGCTGTTGAGATGATCAAGCGCTTTAAAGCACAGGGGGCCATCATCTCCTTCGATGTGAACTTCCGTGGGAACTTGTGGACCGGCGCCGAGGCGAAGGAATGTATCGAATCCATTCTGCCTTATGTGGACATCTTCTTCTGCTCCGAGGACACGGCGCGTTTGACCTTCCTGAAGGAAGGCGATGCCAAGAGCATTATGAAGAGCTTCACGGAGGAGTATCCAATCTCCATCGTGGCATCCACACAGCGTATTGTACATAGCCCGAAGCGTCATACCTTCGGCTCCATTATCTACAGTGCCAAGGATGATACCTATTATGAGGAAGCACCTTACACCGATATTGAAGTCGTAGACCGCATCGGAAGCGGTGACGCTTATATCTCCGGTGTCCTGTACGGACTGTTGGCACATCCCGGTGAGTATCAGAGAGCACTGGAATATGGCAATGCCATCAGCGCACTTAAGAACACCATCCCCGGTGACCTGCTGTGCACCGACTTAAAGGAGATCCAGGGGATCATCAAGGAGCACAAATCCACCGGACGTATTGCGGAGATGGACCGCTAAAGCATTTCCCCTTCTTATCTGATCGAACAAATAGAAAACACAAAGCTCTGCCATGTTAATTTAAGCGCATGGCAGGGCTTTTTCTGTTTATTTTTAACAAAATTGAACCTAAGATATATTAAAAAGTCTGCTATACAAGATTAAATTAGTTTGATATACTAAAGACTGATATAGAACTAAAAGCAGGATGTTATCAGACGGAAGATTCGAGAAACGGAAGGGAGACAGCAATTTGGAAAAGGAAGACCATATCCGGCAGAAAGAACAATGGAAACAACTGTCTCCTTCTGAAAAATGGCAGTATTTTATGGACTATTATCTGTGGGTTACCATAGGTGTGGCAGCGGGGATCGCTATTGTTATTTTCCTGATCGTACATTTTGCCACCAAGACCAGCTTCGTCATGGGAGTCATGGCAGTGAATACGGACGGAGAGCACATCGAAGCCACCGGTCCGGATTATTTTACGGATTTCCTGCGGGAACACGGTGTGATATCCAAACGGGATGTGGTGAACCTGAATGATACGATCTGGATCGATCCGAACTCGGATTCCGATGTGGATTCCACGAATCTCAGCACGATCCAGGTATTGTTCATGACCCGGTCGGTGGATGTGTTTTTTTCTGACGAAGAGTTTTTGAAGCTCATGGGCGGCACGGATTATCTGGCGGATTTAAGGGATTATCTGCCTAAGGAACTATTGAACAGATATGAAGATCAGCAGATCATGGTGTTAAATACCATGACGGGAGAAACGATTGTGGCGGGGATCCGGCTTGAGAACAACGAATGGGTAGGGAAGACCGGATGGTATCAGGAGACCGCAGCCGTGGGGCTGGCGGATGGCATGAAGAATCCGGAGCTGGCAGTGGCACTGTTGGAGGAGATCCTACAGTAGTTCCGTCACGGCTGCCTGCGCCTGCGGCAGATGATGCGCTGTGGGAACGTGGATGACAGAGCACGATGGGAACAGAAAGACACGGAGTATAAATAGGGCATGGAAAACATGGACGCAAAAGGAAATGACAGAAAACACTATCGGGGAATCGAGAAACAGACGGATAATCCGTTTTTGAACCTGTATCACATTGATGCCCTGGGACGGGACGGAACGCCGTTTCATTATTATTTTGCGTCCCGAAATGATGAAAACAATATCAAACACAAGACCCACAGTATGCGCCCCGAGGGCATGGCGGTCTACGCAGTGACAGAGGACGGAGAGAAACTGGTGCTGGTGCGTCAGTACCGGTATCCCGTGAATGATTATCTGTATGAATTGCCGGCGGGACTGATCGAGCCGGAGGAGACCGCTTCGGAGGCCGCCTGTCGGGAAATGATCGAGGAGACCGGCTGGAAACTGGAAGTCTACGAAGGCGGAGAACCGGCTTTCCGAAGAGGATTTTTCCTGGCACAGGGGCTGACAGACGAGAGCGGCAGCATGATCTTCGGAACCGTGACAGAGAATGTGGGACAGCAGATGGAAAATACCGAGGATATTCAGGTGATCCTGGCAGACAGACAGGAAGTACTTCGTATCCTGCGGGAAGAACGGGTGTCCATGCGCTGTGGACTGATGCTGATGCAGTTTTTGAAGACAGAACCGGAAGCACCATTTGCTTTTTTATATCTGTGACAGAACCCTTGGGCGATTTATTATTCGGAAATGCCCGGAAGAACCGATATTGTGAAAACGGCTATTGGTTATTAATTTTTATAAAGGAAGAGGTAAATTATGGCAATCAGATACATCGAACAGGACAGAACCTTCTGGTTGGACACGGAACACACCAGCTATCTTCTGGCAATTGTAGATCAGGAGAATTTTGTGGGACACGTATATTACGGTCAGAAATTGCAGTATACCGAGAATACACCGGCACCGGTATATTTGCTGCGTACGGGAGAAGCACCCTTCGTTCCGTCACAGAATAACAGAGAACGTGTGTCATTTCTGGATTCTTTCCCCATGGAATATCCGGGAAACGGTCTGGGAGATTACAGAGAAAGCGCCATTTCCGTGCGGACAGCACAGGGACATGTAGGAGTGCAGTTACAGTATGTCTCTCATGAGATCGTAAAGGAGAAGCCGGCACTGCCGGGACTTCCTTCCACATTTCCGGGGGATGAGGACTGCGATACCCTGATCCTACATCTGGCGGATCCGGTCATCGGTCTGGCTGCAGACCTGATCTATACTACATTTGAAGAGGAAGATGTGATCACCCGCAGTGTGATCCTGAAAAATACGGCAGGGCAGCCTATTTATGTGACAAAAGTTATGTCTGCCTGCCTGGATCTGGACTGCACGGATGAAAAGTATGACATTCTTACGTTGCACGGATCCTGGGCGAGAGAGCGCCAGATGGAGAGAAGAAGTCTGATGCACGGCAAACAGAGTGTTGGCTCCGTGCGGGGAGAATCTTCCCATCAGGAGCATCCCTTTATCGCACTGCTTTCTGCGGATGCCACGCAGGATGCCGGTGAAGTCTACGGTATGCACTTTGTATACTCCGGCAATTTCCTGGCGCAGGCGGAACTGTCTCAGTTTGATTCCATCCGCATGACTATGGGGATCCATCCGGAGAACTTTGTCTGGAAACTGGAGCAGGGCGAGAGCTTTGCGGCTCCGGAAGTCGTTATGACCTATTCCGCGGAAGGTCTTGGAGGCATGACCCGCCATTACCACGATATGTACCGCAATCATCTGATCCGCGGCGAGTACCGTGATAAAAAGAGACCAATCCTGATCAACAACTGGGAAGCTACCTATTTTGATTTTAACACGGAAAAACTACTGAAGATCGCAGAACAGGCGTCCAAACTTGGGATTGAGATGCTGGTCATGGATGACGGCTGGTTCGGACACCGTAACGATGACAGTACCAGCTTAGGTGACTGGAAGGTCAATGAGCAGAAACTGCCGGGGGGCTTAAAACCTCTGGTGGAGCAGGTCAATGCACTGGGGATGAAATTCGGTATCTGGTTCGAGCCGGAGATGATCAGCCCGGACAGCGAGCTGTACAAGGCGCATCCCGACTGGTGCATACATATCCCGGGACGTCCCCGCACCACCTGCCGTTCTCAGCTTGTTATCGACTTCTCCCGCAAGGATGTCCGCGATTACATCTACGGCCAGATGTACAAGATACTCTCCTCCGCGAATATCGAGTACGTAAAGTGGGACATGAACCGTCAGCTCTGCGAGGTCGGCAACGAGGTGCTCCCGCCCGAGAGACAGCGCGAGATCTGGCACCGCTACGTTCTCGGAGTTTACGAGATCCAGGAGCGCCTGCTCACCGATTTCCCCGACCTTCTGCTTGAGAACTGCGCCGGCGGCGGCTCCAGATTCGACGCGGGCATGCTCTATTATTCGCCGCAGATCTGGTGCTCCGACGATACCGACGCCATCGAGCGCCTCAAGATACAGTACGGAACTTCGATGTGCTATCCCTGCTCCTGCTTCGGCGCGCACGTTTCCGACAGCCCGAACCACTGCGTAGGAAGAATCACTCCGTTCGAGACCCGCGGAAGAGTTGCAATGGTAGGAACTTTCGGCTACGAGCTTGACATCACCAAGATATCAGACGACGACAAATGGAATATCCGCAAGCAGATCGAGGAGTTCAACAAGTACAACCCGCTGGTGCGCACCGGCGATCACTACAGGATCGGCAATCCGTTCGACAACGACCGTTTCGACGCGTGGGAGTTCGTTGCAAAGGACAAGAGCGAAGCTCTGCTGGAGTACGTTCAGGTTCTGAAGGAACCGAGCGTATTCCTGCACAGAGTGCGCCTGGCAGGTCTTGAGAAGGGCTGCTATTACCGCCACGAGGAGACAGGAAAGGTATACAGCGCAGAAGTCCTGATGAACAGCGGCTTTGACATTCCGTCCCTGTGGGGAGATTTCC
>ERZ826146.1902-NODE-1902-length-17428-cov-8.696023_pt1 | contig 17428 bp, 15 predicted proteins | sample MGYA00519857_ERZ826146 | MGnify/ENA primary metagenome ERZ826146 (study PRJEB31778, sample SAMEA3449222) | human gut metagenome | biome: human gut; feature: human-associated habitat; material: faeces | place: United Kingdom | collected 2010/2012 ...
TTTAATTCAACCAACGGGTAATATTATAAGAATTAAAGATATAAGACTTGCAGAAGAATTTTTGGATGTCATTTACAATAATGGCAATGGCAAGTAATACAAAAATGAAATCATAATGCAGCAGATATAAGGAGGACACCGGCTAAATGTATATTGTCAAATCACTTGTGATACATTATATTTCAGAATTTTAAGCATGAAAACAGCGAATGAAGACAGAAGCAGTTCAGCCGGACAAGGGCGGATATTGGCAAGTGGTCGAAAAAACGGATTGATTTTTTGGAGGGAGCGCAGTTTGCCGCCTGCCTTTTTCATTGTGTTTCAAAAAAACGCCCTCCTATAGAAAATCAGAACAATCAGAACAGCATACGGACCGGTAGTTTCCTACTGTCTGTATGCTGTTCCTTTTTTGTTGTATCGACTTTTCCGTCGGTCGCTTGTTTCCGCTGCCGTCAGCCTTCCCTGTACAGACGTGAAAGTGGAAAGGTTTTCGGGCTGAATACGCTTTGCCTGCAAAGGAAGATTCTGCCCGAAACGGCACGGCCGCCCGACCTTTTCACTTTCAATGAAGTCTGTACTAACTTCATGGACGGCGAGGAAGCAGGCGGCTGCGAAATTGTCATTGGCTGTCAGAGCCGGAATGTGTGCGGCTTTGGCTTCTCTTTTCCATCAGTCTGTCCATTTCCCTTGAAATTTTTTCTTCCGTTATCCTAGCATACCCTTGTGTGGTGGAAATGTTCGAGTGTCCCATCATCTTGGCTATGCTCTCGATGGATACGCTCTCTGAAATGAGCAGGACCCCGAACCCGTGCCGGGCCTGATGGTACGAAAGGTCATCGTGCCTGCCCAGGATCACGCCGATTTCCCGTATCTCGTGCCAGATGGAATCCCGGCTCGGCAACGGGAACACGGGACTGTGTATGTCGGTGGTATTGTGTAGGCTAAGCACCCGGCGCCTTACCGTATTTCTACGGCAGGTTTCCAAGAACTCGCCCCCGAACCGGACTTACACCTCTCGGCGTATCCGGCTCTCCACTAATTTTTTTTTCAGTCTAAACTTTTCCCAGATGCCGCAGCCTGTGGCAACTCGGACACAACGCAATGGTCTTGCGTTTTCGGGCTGACATGAGCCGTTTCCAACTCTCTTTCCCTTTCAGGTCTTTGAGGTTGCGGACATGGTGCATAATCAGCTTGCCCGTTGCCCCACACAATTCGCATTTTTCCGCTTTGAGCCTGTCCGTCAAATTGGTTCGGCTCACGTCTGCAATAGAGTACGGTTCGATGTCGCAGCTTCCGTTGAACGCCGTTGTCCGGCGTTTGAAACTTGTCTTGTAAAAGGTTCGGGACTTGATTACCCCTTTCTGCTCGTACTTTACGGTGAACAGTTTGCTGAGACGGTACTTTTTGTTGATTTTTCGTACCGTGCTCCTATATTTGCCCGCAAATGTTTTATACATGCTGTACTCCATGATATATCTGAAGTTGTGCAGTACGACGCAGTTGTTGGCGATCAGGTAATAGTTGCAAAATCCCACTGTTTCCCGATTGTATCGGTCGAGGATTTCAAGATCGTCGTTGAATATCAATCCTGAACGGCATTTGGGTTTCCAAATCTCTTTCCCGTTGCGGAGCTTGATTTCCATAGCTCCGTATTCCAGAAGTTTGTCCCGCAGCGTTGCCATGCTGACATTCAGCCGGACACGCTTGCCGTAGGTGCGTCGCAGACGTCCTTGCACATCCCGTCGTTGATGATTGTTCCGTGTTACCGTAATCTCATATCCGAGAAATTTCGCCGATTTACCCGTATGGGTTATCAGCGTCTTTTCTTCGGACAGTTCGAGGGCGAGGCTTTCGGATAGGAATGATTTAATATCCTCCTTTATCCGCAGTGCATCCTCTTTGCTGCCGATTACACCCAGAATAAAATCGTCGGCGTAACGGATGTATTTGAGCCTGCGGTAACTTCCGTCCATTTCATCTCCGCTTGGAAATGCTGCACGTTCCTGTTCGATGGCTTTGAGTCTTGCAACCAAAGCCGCCTTCTCAGTCCCGTCTTTTACCTTTTTCAGTTTCCGCACAGTCCGTTTTCGTTCATTGGCCAAATCGTTGCTCTCTTTGCCCGGCCTGCGTTTGGTTCCCATGTCGAAATGTCGGATATACTCTTTCACGTACTTGTCTAATTTATCGAGGTATATATTCGCCAGAATCGGGCTGACGATACCTCCCTGCGGCGTTCCGCTGTAAGTGTTGTGAAACGTCCAATCCTCGACGTATCCCGCTTTCAGGAATTTCCGTATCAGACGGATAAAACGGTCATCTGAAATGCGCTCCCGCAGGATTCCGACAAGTACATCATGGTCGATGTTGTCGAAGAACCCTTTGATGTCGCCCTCGATAAACCATTTCGCCCCGCTGAATGTCTTTTGAATATGAAGTAATGCAGTGTGACAGCTCCGTTTGGGCCGGAAACCGTGCGAGGTGGTCTCAAAATGTCCCTCGTAAATGGCTTCCAGAATCATGCGGACTACCTCCTGTACCAGCTTGTCTTCAAAAGCCGGTATCCCCAGTGGGCGCGTTTTCCCGTTTTTCTTCGGGATATGCACCCTCCGCGACGGGTGGGGCTGATAACTTTCGTCTTTCAACGAGGCTATCAGCGTTTCGATCCGGGCAAGGCTCATCTCGTCGATACTGCGACCGTCGGAGCCTTTGGTCGTGCTACCTCCGTTCGATGCGATCTTTTGGTAGGCAACATAGAACAACTCTTCGTTGAACAGAATCCGGTAAAGGCGTTCGAACTTGTAGCTCGAATCCTTACTGTGTTCGTTCAGACTGTTTAATACTCTTTCTGGACTTCTCATAATGTCTCTCACATTATCCATTAAATTGTATTAAAGAAAATTAGCTGCCTCCCTTCGCCATGTGCAGGGCGTTACCCTGCCCGGACTACTACGGAGGCTCCGTTACCGTGCCGGATATTCAGAGGTCTGCACCTCATAGCCTTACGGCGTTCCGGTTTAGGTAATCCCCGTTTACTTACTTAGTAACTGTTGGCATGATGGATTGTCGGATGCGATTTCCGTCCTTTACCATTTATCATGGTTGCTCTGCGGCAAGTTCTTGCTTGCGTCCGTACCTATACACCGGAGCAGTACCGCAGTATGACGATTTCAGTTACCTTACGTCATAGCCTTCAAGTAGAGCAGCTCGGACTGTCGTTCAAACAATTCGGTTTTCATCCTCATATCCATCGTTTCATCTTGCCGTTCAGTGGCAGTCTGGTAACTGACTGACTTACGACGTTCCCGACATGCTACACTCCCCGTCCGGTTTCCCTTTCGGATAAGTCGGGTGATGATAGGTTTTTCAAAGAACACTTACCTAATCCCTTGCCAGTGGGATATTTACTAAGCAGCTTGTACGGGCGCACATAGGGACAGTATCTGCTCGGCTATCGGGTGCAGGGGGATGAACGCTTCCACCCCGGTCTTCTTCCGGTTGATGCGGATGAACCGCCGACCCTCCGCCGTCGTCCCGATATGGCACGGATGGAGCTGCTTGATGTCGGCATAGGCAAGCCCGGTGAAATAGGAGAAGATGAATGCACGCCTGCCCAGTTCCGCACGTCCTTCATTCAGGGGCATGGCCAGTATCCTTTTCATCTCTTCACGGGTGACATACTTGTGCTTGGGTGCGGTTTTCTTCTCATATTCGACATTCTCCACCGGATTGGTGCGCAGGATCTCGTTGTCCACGGCAAGATACAAGAGGCGGTTCAGCCAGCAGAGGCAGCGGTTGGTCTGCGAGGTGCTGAAATTCTTGTTCCTGATAAGGAATGCCTTGTAGTTCCTGCCGAAGTCTTCCGTTATTTCTTCAAAGGCGATGTCCTTCTTCCCCAGTGAAACAAGGTAGTCCGTCAGGTACTTCTGGAAATACTGTGATTGCCGGTAGGTGGAGGTGGAATTGATCTCCCTGCTACGTATTCTGAGACGTTCACGCTCTATCTCGCCCATCCGGAGCAGATGTGTCGGAACGACGAACTGCCTTGTCACCCGGTTCTTGATAATCTCCGCACTGACGACACCCTGTGTCCTCAGAATTTCCTCGTAAGTCTGTTCGATATACTTCCGGTACTCCTGCAGTCTGGCGTTTTCCCTTACCGTGCGTATGGTCCCGGTTCGGGCGTTCCAGTCTTCCGGCTTGCAGCATATCCCAGTGGTGATGGCGGTGTTCCTGCCGTCTATGGTGATGCGGCACAGGACGGCGGTCGTGCCGTCAGCCTTCACCTTGTTTCGGTTGATATACGGTAATATGGAAAATGTACTGCGCATAATTGCAATGTTTTTAGGTTATTGATTTTAATTGGTTACAAAACAAGTTTCAAGTCCTTGGTCGCCTCAATGTATTTGTCCATGTCCTCAAAGAGCTTTTTCGGGGTGACACGGGCATAGACCTGCGTGGTGGTTATATCGGAATGCCCGAGCATCCGGCTGATGGTTTCAATCGGCACTCCGGCTTCCAGCGTAATCAGCGAGGCGAACGAGTGACGTGCCTGATGATAGCACAAGGTACTGCTCACCCCTGCAAGAACGGCGAGTGATTTCATGTGTCGGCGGAGGTTTGGATGGTATATTATCGGGAACAGCGTCGGGCAGTTGTCGTCATGGTATTTCTCTATTAGGGCGAGTGCTTCGGGCAGCAACTTCACGCTTGCCCGAAGCTCGTTCTTCTTGCGGCGATATTTCAGCCAGAGGCTCCCATCGTCGTCCGTATAGAGGTTCTCACGGGTGACGCTCACCGCATCCGCATAGGCGGTTCCCGTATAGCAGGCAAACAGAAAAAGGTCACGTACAAGGATGTGCGTGGTACGCCATGCGGGTATCTCCACGTCACGGATTTTCTCGAAGTCCTCGCGGCTCAATGCCCTCGGTGTACGTTCTGTCTTTTGCGGTAAGGTGAAATTTGCAAAGAAGCATCTTTCCGCATACCCCTCCTTGTAGGCGATGCGGCATACCTTTTTCAAGATGGCGAGATAGTGGCGCACGGTGTCCACCGCCAAGCCTTTCACGTCCATCACGAAGTTCTGGTAGTCGTGTATGAACTGTTCGGAAAGTTGCCCAAAAGCGATGTCCTTCGTCTTGAACTGCCACTCGATGAATTCGCCCAATGTCCTTCTCATGTAGTAATAGCCGGGGTAGGTTCCTTTGGCACGGTCTATCCCGATACGTGCCTTCAAGTCCTCGCAGATGCGGTCGGTCATTCTCAGCAGGGTCATCTGCGTTTCCATGCTGCCTTGAAACAAGTCCTTGACCGCCGTGGCGTCAAAGTCCTGTCCGCGCTCCACCAGCATGTCGAACGCCGCATTGACCGCAAGCAGCAGCTTGTCCAGTTTTGCGTTGGTTTCCACCGCCTCGCGGCTCTTGCCGTCCAGACGGCTTTCTCGCGCGTTCCACAAATCCGGCCTGCACGACAGTTTGCAGCCGAACTGCGCCATCGTGCGGTTCACCGTGATACGACCCATTATCGGGGCTTTGCCCGACTTGTCCGTTCCGCTCTTTTTCAGGTAGAGCAGCACCTTGAATTTTTCTACTTTCATACGCTTACTGTTTTTGTTGCAAAATTAACTTATGAGTAAGCGTCCATTGATTTGCAGAACGGTGCGTATCGGCGCAATCGGAACGGGCGCACAACAATTTCATTTTCCGAGCGTTACCTGTCCTTGCTTCGGTAACAGGCGGCTAACGGCTTGGTAACTGAAATGCCTCGCCATTCCGCACTCCGTTGCGTTTCCAGCATCCGGCAGAATAATGCGAAACCGCTCATTTCAAACGGATTGCGTTTTGTTGTCACTTGTTTGCTAACGGCTGCTTTGTGGGTTCTGTTCCATTGCGGACGCCATAGCTTCGCCTCACTGCTTCTTGAAAACGGAGTTGACATCTATACGATTAAATCCTTGATGGGTCATACAAATGTAAAAACCACCCAGATTTACACCCATATTGTTGATGCGGCTAAGGAGAAAGCTGCCAATACATTGCACATAGACAATCTGCCCGCATAAGGCTTTGGTGGCTACTTATACCGTTGTGCATCAGTGGTTTATGTGATTATTTATTCTATTTACCACCCATCTGCCCCTCATGAAGCACCATGCTTTCTGAGGGGTTTTCTTTGTTATATTCCAAAAGTCCTAATGTTTTTCTAATTCCGCTCATGTTTTTATTCCATCAGTTACCTTTCATAAGAGCAGGTGTCTTAATGAAACTTAAATCTGCATGTGGTAACAAAGGGGCAGAGTGGTGATAGTCCGGCACCTATTTAGCCCCCGTAAGCATCCATATAGTTTTGCGGCATCAAACTTAAAAACGCGAGAATATGAGTTATACCGTAAATTCGTTGGAGGAAATGCCAAATGCATTGTCCTACTTAATTAAAACTGTTGAAGAATTACAGTCCACCGTAAAAGCCTTGCAGCATAAGCAGGCAAGCGATTCACCTAAATGGATGGATATAGATGAGCTTTGTGCTTATCTGCCATCACATCCGGCAAAGCAAACGGTTTATGGATGGGTGTCAGCCAAACAGATACCCGTACATAAGATAAATAAGGCATTGGCTTTTTTACAATCGGAAATAGATGATTGGTTAAAGAGTAAAGTCCACAAGACACAGGACGACCTTATGTTGGAAGCCGAACAATTTGTCAAATCCAAAAAGATTATCAGATAATATGGAATATACGGATTATTGTTTTTCATTTTTTCGCAAGCCCATTCAGAACATTGAGCCGTTAAGGGCAATAGGCGTTGTGGATGTGTACCGATATGTGGTTGGCCATTATGCCCAGCCACAAACGGGAACTCTGCGCTCAATGACTTCTCCTGCGGATGTCAAAAAATATAAGGCTTCTCACTTTGACTATTGCACTTTCTCCGGTCTTTTCCGCAAGCGGAATGAAAAGGAACTGATAACGCACTCAGGACTGATGTGCCTGGATTTTGACCATGTAGAGAATATGGAGGAAGTGAAGCGGCAGATTCTCAATCACGAATATTTTGATACGGAACTGCTGTTCACCAGCCCTTCAGGAAATGGATTGAAGTGGATTATACCTGTGGATTTGAAAGGATGGGAACATTCACGCTTTTTCAAGGCTGTTGCCAACTGCATCCGTGCTACCGGATTGCCAAAGGTGGATATGTCGGGGAGCGATGTGGCGCGCGCCTGTTTCCTGCCTTACGACCCACAAGCATATATTAACCCTAAATACAACGAGTATGTCAAAGAAAATATTTTCCGCCCAAGATTGGGAGAATGTCCCTTTTGAGAATAGTGTTCCAACATCTCCTAAATTACTTCCGGCTCCAAATTCCACCTCTAATAATAAAGAGGAAGAAATAGAACGTATCATTTGCGAAATAGAACAACGTGCCGTTGACATCGCACCTGAATACAAGGATTGGGTGGAATTGGGCTTTGCCTTGGTTGATGGATTCGGTGAAAACGGAAGAGAATATTACCATCGTATCAGCCGCTTCCATCCAGACTATCAAAGGGAAGAAGCAGACAAACAATATACCCGTTGCCTGCAAGCCAAAGGACAAGGCATAACAATCCGTTCGTTTTTTCATTTGGCTGGACAGGCAGGTATTCCGCTAAGTTCGGTAGGGGAACAGGATTTATCCATTTTACCAAATAACCAAAATGGCAAAACGGGCAAATGGATAAAATCGGCAGATGAGCTTCCTGCATTTCCCGAATGTGTGTTCGAGCAACTGCCGCCTTTTTTATGTGAAGTTGTCGGTAACTCCATTTCGGAAGACGACCGCGATACCATTCTGATAGGAGCGATAGTATGTCTGTCAGTTTGCTTTCATAATGTTTGTGGTGTGTATGATGAGCGTATTGTTTACCCCAACCTTTACTTGTTTGTTGTGGCTGATGCCGGAATGGGCAAAGGAGCGTTGACTTTATGCCGTGAGTTAGTGGCTCCCATTAATCGTAATCTGCATGAGCTTTCGCAACGGATGGAGCAGGAATACAAAGAAGCAATGAACGCCTATATCAAAAGCAAGAAGTCGGACGGTGCAGCTATGCCGACCGAGCCGCCTATGCGTATGCTTATCATCCCGGCCAATAGCAGCGCAAGTTCCTTGTTGAAGATATTGGGCGATAATGACGGTGTCGGGCTGTTATTCGAATCTGAAGGTGACACGTTAAGCCAGACATTGAAGTCGGATTACGGCAACTATTCCGATGTGCTGCGCAAGGCGTTCCACCATGAGCTGGTCAGTCTGAGCCGACGCAAGGACAGGGAGTATTGCGAAGTCAGCAATCCGAGGGTGTCTGTAGCGTTGGCCGGAACGCCCGAACAGGTAAGGCGGTTGATACCCGATGCGGAGAATGGACTGATGAGCCGATTCTGTTTTTACATCATCCGTTTTAAGCGTGGCATCAGAAATGTGTTTGCCACAAGCGACATTTCCCAATCCAAGAATACCATGTTCCGTATATTGGGCGACCGTTTTTGTCATCTGCATAAAGAGTTCGTGAATCATGGCAGCTATTCATTTTCCCTACCCTCTGCTTTACAAGAACAGTTCATCGAATACCTTAGTCGGGTGAATGAAGAATGTTGTGACGAAGTGGACAACCGGATGCAGGGCATAGTCAGACGGATGGGACTGATTGCTTACCGCATCATGATGGTGCTGACTGCTGTCCGCCATTTGGAGAACGTGTACAATGTGCAAGCGGATTCTAATGGCATTATCCAATTGGTTTGCCAAGAGTCTGACTATTTCGTTGCCATGAATATTTGCGATACATTGCTCTATCATGCTGTCTTTATCTATCGGAATCTGTCAGGAAATCAGAGCAAACAGACTTCTTCCGCTTTACAGGAAACAGGTGTTGCCGCACGGAGGAACACCCTTTATAATATGTTGCCTGAAACCTTCACGAAGAAGGATTACGATGCGGCAGTTTTAGCTTTGGGTGAGAACGGCAGTACGGCTGCCAAGTGGATAGAAGCCTTCATCAGAAGCGGCAAATTGCGTCGGATTGAACAAGGTAAATATCGGAAGATTTTTTGAGTGGCCAGTTTGTGTTTTAGTGTCACTAAAACCTATGAGGCAAGCGGCACAACTGCCCACTCAAAATACTCAAAAAATCAATATCAACAAACAGTATGAATACAGAAAATAAAAAGCCCGGAGGTCGCCCGAAGCAGGCGAGTTACCAGAAGCGCACGAAATGTTTTCGCATCATGTTCAATGAGAGCGACTACATTTATATTCAGTCAAAGGCAGAACAAGCCGGACTGTCTGTCAATGAATTTTGCCATCAGGCGGCAATGGGTTGTGAGGTAACCCAACGTATCAGTCCGGAAATGATGTCTGCCATCCGTAACTTGTCCGGCATAGCCAATAATGTCAATCAGATTGCCCATCAGATGCACATCCACGGATTGGAGGCAGTCAAGCAACATTGCGTCACCATCATCACTGAAATAAGTAGGATTATTGCACAAATAAAGAACGACAGCCATGATAGCGAACATTAAAACGAGAGTGGATTTCGGGGGCATCGTGAACTACGCCAACGACCAAAAGAACAAGAAGAAGAGTGCCACGCTGTTGGCACATGAGGGAGTTTGCGCTGTCAGCAACAAGGCCATTGCGGACTCTTTCCAGATACAGGCATCCATGCGCCCGAAAGTGAAAAGTCCGGTAAAGCATGTTTCTCTGGCTTTCTCGCCAAACGATGCGGCACGTTTCTCTAACGATGAGAAAGGGAATGCGCTCATGGTGGAAATTGCCCGGAAATGGATGGAGCGGATGGGTATTCGCAACACGCAATATATCATAGCCCGGCATCACGATACCAGGCATCCTCATTGCCACTTGGTGTTTAACCGGATAGACAATGACGGCAACCTTATATCCGACAGCAACGAAAGGATACGCAGTACGAAAGTATGCCGTGCGCTGACGGAGGAGTACGGACTTTATCTCGCTCCCAAAAACAGCAAAGCAAGGAATAAAAGCAGATTACGACCTCACCAACTTCGGAAGCACAATCTCCGTGCCGCCGCTTTGGATGCGTTGACTGAATCCCATTCATGGAAAGATTTCCTGTCCGCACTGAAAGTTCGGAGCATAGACATCCGTTTTAACCGGAGTCAAGCGTCAGACAAAGTGCGTGGTATTTCTTTCAGTCAGGACGGCTTCAGTTTAGCTGGCTCCACGCTTGACCGTGACTTGAGCTTTAACAGTCTTTGTTCAACATTAGGAAGTCTGACGGAGGAATTGCTCCTTCAACCCCATCAGGCAATCGTTTCCAATGCTGGTGGCGGAGGAACAAACAACAGCCTTGGATGGCGTGATGAAAAAGACAAGAACAAGCAAAAGGACGAACCATTTTATAAACCCTTTAAACGTAGAAGATAATGAAAGAAGATGTGATAGCTGCAAATCTCGCAAATCTGCGGAAAAGTATAAATGAATTAAAAGAAAGCGTTGACAAGCTGAGCAACAACTCATCCCAACTGGTACAGTCAGCGGTATCTCCCATTGATGAGCGGACTGTTTACAACAGCGTTGCCAAAAGTTTCTGCAACTGTTGGAACGATGCCTTGTCGATATTGAAGAAGTCTGTACGGAAAGAACAGCCGGACAAAATCCCTTTATCTAAGTGGATTCCCAAACTGATAGACCTACTAAAACAGAAGTCCAGTCTGATTGACTATCTCTATGCCCATGTTTGCGATTACAATACAAACCGTATGAGCATTGAAATCAATACGGAGAGAATCCTCAAACGGCAGGATGAAATACTCGCGAGAGTCCATGAACTGAGGTGTCCGCTGACCATCATTCCGCCCAACGTCAACGGTCTGTTCTTGCGTGGTTATCACGTCAAACTCCGTTATGTGATAGTTGTTGTCATTGCCATTCTCTCATGGGCTGTGGCTGCTTCCGTCAGCAGTATGAAGTATAAGGAAGAATCATTCGCACATTATTCCATGTATCGGGCGGTAAAGGAGCAGCATGAGCATCTGATGGACGTAACGGGTACCGAGGTGAAAAGAAGTACGGAATAAATAAATCTGGTAAATCTTATGGATGTTTTGTTTTTCCGTATGTAGGTTCTGGTTCTGCTGCCATAAGATTATTGTCGCTTTCTGGTATTTCGTATGTTTTGACTTTACGGTCTTCAAGATAAATGTGATTCAAGGTATATGCCAATGATTCTAATGTCTGCATCCGGATTTTAGGTTTCAATTGACATTCCCATATAGTGATGCAATGCCAACCCATAGCTGCGAGTTGGCATTGCTCCTTTTTATCACGTTCCTTATTCCGTTCAATTTTCTTTTGCCAAAACTCAATGTTGGTCTTAGGCAGACGGAAGTATTTGCAATTCTCATGACCATGCCAGAAACAGCCGTTCACAAAGATGACCGTGCGGTATTTACGCAGCACCAAATCAGGATGACCGGGCAGACGTGGGTGATTGAGCCGATAGCGGAAGCCTCGGCTGAAAAGGAACTTCCGCACTAATATTTCCGGCTTTGTATCCTTTCCACGTATAGCAGCCATGTTACGATGGCGTTGTTCTTGGGTTAATCTATCCACGAGCCTAATCACGCAAAGAAACTGCAATATTTTTCATTTCATGAATAGAATCAGTTAATTCTTGAATACTGTAATTCGGATTAAAACTGTTCTCAGGATGGTGTATAAAATTTCGTATAAAAGTTTCAATAGTACATTGATAAGGTGATTGAGCCACCCCCTTAACTTCTCTTATCCAATTCTTGCTTTTTGTACATCCTTTCGATTCTAGCCAATTATCAAAATATTTTTCTTTTTCATTATTGGGGTTTTCATCAATGGCTTTTGCCTGTAAAAAGCCATATAATTCATTATGATATTCTTCATTTACATCACCAAATGCCAAATAATTAACTTCGTTTAATGAAGGATAAGGTAAACTGCTTTTCTCAACATTCCTTATTTTCTTGAATCCACTTTCTTCATAAACAACTTTCAATTGACTGAAATCCAATTGTTTTACAATATTGCCACTATGTGTGGTTATAATAACTTGAGTGTTTTTATTCTTCGATAATTTTTTTAAAGCATCAATTAATAACTTTTGATGATTCTTATGCTGAGATGTTTCTGGCTCCTCTATTGCATATATTATATGTTGGCTATTTGAATCCTTTTGCTTTCTTTCAGCTTCTGCTCTAAAAAAGTTTAAAAGTATGAGACGTTTTACACCACTACCACGTTTGTTAATTGGAATATCTTCATCGCCTGTAATAGATAAGTTCTTAAATACATCGCCCCATTTTAACTCTTGAGTGGTTGGCACTCTCGGATGAAGACTATCTGCAATATCCTCATTCATTTCCTTGATTTTTGCAAGAGTCAAGTCTGAAACTTCTTGTAACCTTTCTCTTACTTTATTTGCTACATAATCAAGTTTTTCTTGCAACTCGGAGTCATTTATAATTTGTTTTACAGCTTCTTTTAGCGGATCTTGAATTTCACTATCATTGTCAGTATTCTTCCTGTCTACTTGAAACAAACTATAACACGGCATATAATTTTGTAATTTATTCCAAAGAGCTTTCAAATCTCCGTCTTTTGAGTTAACATCAAGCTCTATTTCTTTTAAGTCTAATTCATCAGATGAAAAATTATTCCATACAGAAGTCCTTAGAAGAGCATTTTTACGTTTGTCTACACATTCGACATTTAGTTTTTCTACAATAGAAATAAGATCCGCTTGCTTTTTTAACAACAGGCCAGCACATTGTTTATTAGTTGGATGGAAAGCTTTGATGGCCACTTTAATACTTGTTGCTGTTGTAGCTCCTCCTTTAAAGGTTTTAATGACCTCCAACTCACCTTGTTTATTAAGAAGATATTCGTCTTTTAATGTGGTAGAGTTTGTTTCATCTATTATCACAGAAGTAGGAAGATCTGTAAAACAGATAGCTATCTTTATGTCATTATCTCCATTTTGTTTTCTTATTTTATTAATATCGTCTTTATCTAATTTGACAAGCCCTTTTCCATCATGAAAGAAAATATCCAATGCTTCTAAAATTGTAGACTTCCCTGCATCATTTTTACCAATAATGGCTGTCATATTATCAAAGTTGATACAGATTTCGTTCTGGTAACATCTAAAATTATCAATTTTGAGTGACTTTATTTTCATTTTTTTGTTATATTATATTGTTATTCCTTCTAGCATTTCAAATGTAGTATCAATAAATGTGCGATAAACCATTTTGTGAATATCTATCATTTTATAATCAGTATATAACCGCTTACTGAACCGCAATTCAAAGGCCAATCGCAAATCATCTATTGGTGCTTCGTCTCCTTCTGTCTGTTTGACTTCCTTGGCGGTTATAGTGCGTACTCTGACAATCTCATAGACATCCCGAATTCCTTGCCCTTTTATATAAGGCATGAAGAAATGCAGGTTTTGTAATGCTATGGTTGTCGGAAATTGTTTGCCTGTATAATACAAGGTTGCTGTTCCGTCAAGGAAACTTTGCAAATAACCTTTACGACTACTGTTGGTCACCAGTCCGATGAGCACACGGTTACCTACATCTACGAAAGTCCCCTTTTGCGGGATGACACGCGATATTGTTTCCTGTGATTTTATATTTATCAGGCCTTCAATGAAATGCTCCAATAACATTCGGTTGCATTCATCTTTAGGGCGTAAAGGGAAGGCTCCGATATTTACTTCCGCAATGCTTTTGTAAAAATTGGAGACTTCCACCTCTGTTGGCTCTCCATCACCGGGAAAAAGAATATAGCCGCCAATCACTTCCTTTTTGAGCGCATCAGACGAATAGTCCTTGTAATATATGGCATCTCTGTAGCGGTGCATCTGGTTGATTGCATCGTCTGGCGGCACGTCTACACCCCTTACCTTTCCACCTATGCGGTATTTCGCATCGAAAAGGTATGTCAGCTTAATTCCTTCTTGCAAGTCGTTCTTGGTCAACCGTAAAACAATGTCTGGCTTCTGCGGAACAGTTTTGGTAACTAATTCCTTTATGCCTGTTGAGTCGTTGTCGTTTTCTGTACTTTTCGGATTATACACCAGCTCTGCCAGTTCCATGTTGTCTTTTTTGAACAAGATGCGTGAGTGCTCCCCTTTGCCCAACTCCCATGTAAACAGGCCGTTCATCTCCATGCGGTTGTGATGGTCTATGTCTTCATCGTTCAGATGCAGTTGCTCCTTTACGATGTGGCTCACTTCTATGAAGCACCATATCTCATACAGAGTAGCAATGTCCTTTGTCTGAAGTCTGTAAATGCCGTCATTGAGCGAATAGGCACGCCGTAGCATATTCCATGTGCGGTAAACTTGGCTGTAGCCCGAAGCTTTTTGCAAGACCAGACTTTCTTGGTTCAGCCCCTTAAAGCGTCCTATGGTTCGGAAAAACGGATTGCTTTGCAACCGTTTCAACGTGGTTGACACGGCCTGCATTTCTGATTTCATGGCCTCCGACACTCCCTTCACGCTTTCAATCTGTTTCTTCAGTGCTTCATATTTATCGGTTATTTGCGCGAGGGAGAATCTCAGGAAACGGTTTTCCGGTGTGTCGTTCGTGTGTATTTGTTCTTCCACACGATACAGATGCGCTGGTTCCAGTCGGTGTTCTGCCAGTTCGTTTTCGATGGATACAGGGATATGTCTCAGTTTATCCGCTTTTAGATAGGTCTGATGTCCATGCAACCTGCGCCGTGGGCGCTCAATGATATTCTTGCAAGCCTTGATAAATTTCTGTTGCTCTCCGGCGAATATGCTCCACCATACGATTTCCGGTGTCTCACCATTCTTGTCAGGCGTAAATCCGTGGAATGTTCTTCGCATATAGTCGAGTGACAGCATACGGTATTCCCGTTCAATATCCTCAATGATGGCTTTCCAATGCTTGTGGTAATCGAGCTTGCTGCTGAGCACTTCAAACGAAAAACTGAAACGGCGTGTTTCATTGCCGACTTTATATATCAACCGGATTTCACTGCGACCTATTTCATTGCCGTAGTTCAGGTAGCCTGCAAGGATGTGCCGATGAAAGGTAAACCGCTCGTTGTCGCCTTGCAGGATAGAGCCAAACTGCGCGTCTTTCACATAGTCCTTGAAGTCCACCCACACTGGGTAGTCCGTATTGTCGAAGAATATGGCTTTCGCCTGAACGCCTTGCTCTATTGGCATTTCTTTGTCAGAGCCTTTTAAAAAAACGACAGACTCCACGCCATCAGACCATGAATAGGAGGACTGAAGTGCGTCTTCGCCCACATTGTTCTTGGCCTTTTCCCAAGTGACATCGAATTTTGTACATTCAATGCTCAACTCGAAATCCCTATGCCGTATAGTCAGAAGTTCCATTGTCAGCTCCAAAAACTTGTATAGCCGGATGACAGCCGCTGTTTCATCTCATCCAATTTCTTTAAGGATACCGATTTTTCAATGGGGAATCCGTCTGATATGTTTGCCAGTTCTTCGGTTATGACTCGTTTTAGATTGTCAAGTAAGCTATCTGTCACTTTGGTGTCATCACCTTCAATGCGCGACAGGATTTTCATGTTCGTCACCTCGTCCAACGCCCTTGCTACCACATATCCGTCCGGCAGTTCATTGCCTTCTTCATCTTTGTTGTAAGGCAAATTGTTCACTACATAAAGCAGGAACTCGTTGCGTGTGCGGTAAGCCACCTTGAATGGAGTACCCTCCAGCACAGTATTGACTGCTTTCAGGTAATTTAACGCCTTGTCACAAACTTCCCGGTTGTCGGAATAAACATCCACTCCTTCCACAGCCGTCCCTATAAGTTCTTCATAGCCCAGTTTCCCGATATGTTCATAACGCTCGGTCAATCCTGCATCCAAATCCACTTCGTTCATTTCAATGGTCATGGCACGGTCAAGCACTTTGCGTGAGAAGGAGAATGTGGTTTCATCCATGTTTACGGTGCCAACAACTATGAGGTTTTGAGGGATGCAGATACCTTCCTTATTGAACTTTTTTCGTATATCATCCTTCATAGTCAGAGAGGCTGTCAGATTGAAATACCATTCTTCATCAACCTTTTCCAATATCGGATCGGTAGTTACCAGACCATCCTCATGGCTTTTGCGTGATTCTATCACGCTCAAATATTCTGCAAAGTATTGTTCTACAGGAGCAAGATTCATTTCGTCCAAACACAAAAAGTATGGTGTATCCGTATCTTCCCATGCTTTGGCAATGAACTTCAGGAACTCCCCTGCAACAAACTTGGCCTTGCCGCTGACACGACTTACATAACCTATCAGTTCGCTGGAGTCATGCCAGTTTGGTTTCACTTGAATCATCTCGAAATTCTTAGGCTTTTGGGCTTTGAATTCTTCAGAGTCTTCATCCCAACAGGCACGCGCCAATTCACGTACAATGCGGCTCTTGCCCGTTCCGGATATACCGGCCAATAAAAGAAATGGTTTTGATTTTATTGCAGCGATGTAATGGCGGTAAGAAGAATGTACTTTTAGGCTATGATGTAGTGTTTTAGGCTTCTGTCTTGTTATTTTAGCAGTTTCCTGCAAAATATTTAGGAAAGTAGCATAATGCTTGTGTGTGGAATATACACGATACTTGTCACCTCCTAAGTTAGGACTAGATAGATAAGACAGTTCACCATATTTGCTAATAATGGCATCTAATATCTGCTTGTATTGCTTATAATCTGTTATTTCAAAAACACTGTTGAAATTGATTTCTGCTTTAATGTATGGATTAACAGTGCTTTCAAATAATGATATGTAGTTTTCATAATCTGCGCCATGTTCATCAGTCATCTTCCAAAAATGTATAAAACAGTCTCTTACTGTCTTCGGAGATACTGGTTGTATTTGATGTAAAAGGGAAGTCTCTCGGTTTATGAAGTCCAAATCTGTCCATTCTACCAAGATTCCTGGCTCATGCGGTTTGGAAGGAATCCATACTGTAAATTTTGCTCTATCTTTAGTAATCCAATAAAATTCTGCAGTATTGGCTATAATACTATCAACTACAGCTCTATTAGATCCTTTATTATTAAGAAGCTGACTTGTGTTGAATGCCACATTGGGTTCTATTCGTTGTGCCAGTTCGCTTAGAAATGATTCAGCAAAGGTTACATCCTTTCCTTCAGGAGTTTTTGCATACAAACGAATTTCACTTTTGTCTATCCGGACAAAAGTACAAGCACTTTCCCCTCGCACATAGTTCATTTGGCTGTTTTCGGGTAATTGACTAATCAGGTCTATTAAGTGGTTTAAATCCATAAGCTATTCTTCTAAATGGTGATTAACGTGAGTTCGGCATAAGAAAAGCATAAAAAAAATTGTGGGAATGGAATATT